>Ga0056120_1000037_pt1 | contig 25520 bp, 29 predicted proteins | sample WorMettaBAHAMAS2_FD_71121 | JGI IMG/M metagenome (GOLD analysis project Ga0056120, IMG submission 71121) | Marine gutless worms symbiont microbial communities from Max Planck institute for Marine Microbiology, Germany - Olavius tantulus BAHAMAS.2 ...
CGGTAAGGGGTGTAACGGCCGATCCATACGAGGATGCGGATGTAGCGCCCGAGGGTAGATTATGATAGTGATTTTCTTCCAATTTTTCGGTGCATTGCTTCAATTGTGTCGTTTCGAGCCTGCATAACGATATATAAATGTGAAATGAAACACACTATTGACATCCCTTATTCAGAATTCGAAATGATCCGGCAACCCTGCGCCGAAGAAGAGGATAACCTATTATTATCACAGGTAATTTTTTTAAGAACGGGCGCTTTGAGCCATTGACAAGGGAAGCTGAAGAATTACGATAACCGAAGGACCGACTCCGGTTTGCGAGAGTAGGATCCAAGTTGAGAGAATATGCGACCTTGTGGTCGTTAGTCTGATAAAGGAGGCAGGTCGTATGGAGAATTCAAAGAACATAAGCCCAAGGGGCTGTTGCAGCATGGAAAAGAAACGGCTGATCGAAGAACTGCGAAAATGCGACCTTTGCTCGGATAGCGTGTCATCACGTCACCAGTGTTATCAATCTGCTGCCAAAGAGAGCGGTAGAAGAGCCCGTCAATGCTCGCGGGCTAACCCACAGCAAAGTCAAATTAACCCCTCAAGCCAGTAACTATTGAATCGAAAAACAGCGCCGGGTTCGTCGTTCCCGGCGCTGTCTCTGTGATAGGCGTGGATGTTATCAGGGGGCCCGATTACCCCGAATCCTCTTTGGGCGCATTATTTTCTATATCTTTCCAGCGCTGCATCGACTGGCGATAATATCGAGCCAACTTGGTCTGAACTTTTCCGTATACCGTCTCGGGTGGATAGTTACCCTCGGCATCCGGTCTTCCTGCCGGTATTCCGGTGAGCAATTCGATGCCTTCCTCTATTCGAGAAACCCTGTATATATGAAACTTCTTTTGCTTGACGGCGTCGACGACTTCTCCCTTAAGCATGAGATTGTTTACATTCGCCTCCGGTATCATAACTCCCTGTTTACCGGTCAGCCCCTGAATCTGGCAAACCTCAAAAAAACCCTCGATTTTTTGGTTCATCCCGCCAATGGCCTGTACCATCCCCTTTTGGTTTACCGATCCTGTCACAGCAATCCCTTGTCGGATGGGGACTTGGGCCAGGCTCGAAAGAATAGCATACAGTTCTGTGGACGATGCACTGTCACCATCGACACCCCCATAACTCTGCTCAAAGGTAATGCTGATCGACAAGTTGAGAGGATGACGTTGGGCAAATGTTCGACCCAGATAGCCCGATAGAATCAACACGCCTTTGTCGTGGGTTTTACCGCTCAATTTTGCTTCCCGTTCGATATTAACAATCCCCTGTTTCCCCATATAGGTCTCGGCGGTGATTCGAGACGGACGGCCAAACGAAATATCGCCAATCTGATAAACGGCCAAGGCATTGACCTGGCCGATCATTGTCCCATCCACATCGATCAGAATGGTCTTATCCACATAGGCGTCATGGATTTTTTCTTCATATAAATTGTAGCGATAGCGGTATTCAGAGAGGGCCTTGGAAACATCTTTTTCGGTGACAACGCGTCCGTTTCGCTGTCGTGCCCAGTAATCGGATTCCTTGATAAGTCCCACCAACGGTCCGAATCTTAAGGACAGTTTAGTTTGATCCGCAACCGTTTTGGATCCGAATTCAACCATTCGTGCCACCCCGCGCGGATTGAAGGGAAGTAAATCTTCCTGCTGGGAAATGCGCGCGATGAATTTCGCGTACTGTTGCACGGTGGTCGCGTTTAGCGCGACTTCATTGTCGAAGTCGGCGCGAACGCGAAATATTTTATTGAAGTGCGGGTCGTAATTCTGAAGAATCCGGAACGGATGGTAACCGCCGATAAGAATCACTTTTACTTCCAGGGGAATCGGTTGAGGCCTTAATGAGGCCGTAACGAATCCCATCTCTGTGGCCATGTCCTCAATAGCAAGACACTTAATCCGTAGAGCCCGCTTGAGGGAATCCCAAACAAAGTTGTTCATCAGAACCGGCTCCACCTCCATGATCAGGTAGCCGCCATTGGCTTGAAGTAGTGACCCGGCTTGGATCATGCTGAAATTTGTGGTCACCGTTCCCATAACCGCCCGTTTTTCGATTTTTCCGAAGACATTGCTGTAGGTTGGGTTCGGTTCGAAGACTACCGGAGCGCCCTTGGTGCCCTTTCGGTCCACTAGGACGTTCACGTGATATTTCATGAAATAGGAATTCCGCTCGGGATCCGGGGATGGCGATTCCTTATCGCCGGACGGCAGAAATTCCTGGACGTTCTCAATTATATCATGTTGCACCTCTTCCAGGTAATCCAACACATCCTGGGATTTCTTGAACGATGCCCGCAGCCGATCCAGCCTGCTCTCTACCACGGATAGTGTCTCTTCATCGAGAAGCTGTTCAATTTCTTCATGGAGGGTCTGTGTCAGGGAATTGATTTCTCGAGATCCTTCCTCTAGTTTCTCCGTAATGTAGATCACATTGCGTTCGATGTCTTCCCGCTTATCCTTTGAAAAATTCTGGAAATCGGTTTGGGATACGGGTTTTCCATTGATCAGCGGAATGGTTTCAAAACCGGTTCCGTTCGAGTGATGCTCAAATCGCGATCGCGGGCCAGCCTCTCGATCTTCCGGAACACATTCTGTTGTTTTCGGGAGATTTTTTTCCGAACCGCGGTCTGTTTCTTCCGAAACGCCTCGCCGTTCAGTGCGTTGGGTAGCGCCTCCCGCAGTTCATCGATGGAGCGGCCCATCTGTTTGGCAAACAGGGTTGCTTTTCCAGGAGGCAAGGAGATCGTCTTGGGGTAGTACTCGTCATCGAAGTTATTGACCATACACCAATCACCCGGTGTAGGGTGCTTCCGGGCATAGTCCTGGGCAATTTGCTTTACAAGGGTTGATTTTCCGGTGCCCTCTTCACCTGTCACGAAGATATTATATCCCGGACTTTTCATGTTCAGCCCGAATTCGAGCGCCTGAACTGCACGGTCTTGTCCGAGAACCGTTTCAAGCGCTTTAAGATGATCCGTGTTCTTGAAGCGAAACATTTTCGGATGGCAGATCCGTCGTAGGTCCTTCGGGGTCACTCGCCATTTTCGATGAGCCATAAAATACACCCTTTTAAGTAATGGTTATCCGGTTTGCCCGTGGGCCCGTTTACCCGCCCGCCGGTTCATTAGTGGAACTCGTCTTCTGTCCTCTGTCCTCTGTCTTCTGTCTTCTGACCTCCGACAATGGCCCGCGTGCATCTGACTTCAGACATCTGTCCCTCGACATCTGGTTCTTCCAGTACCCAGTATCGAATAACTACTTCGGTTCAATCCCTTTGTCGCTGATACCCCGGACGAAAAATCCCGGGTCGTTCAAAAAGCTGAGGAAAATGGTGATAAATGCGATTGAGGCTTCAATCATCAACGGTTTGTCCTGGTATAGCCGATGAAGCTGCTGGTCCAGCTTTTTTTTCGTCGCAAATCCAAAATAGCTCGAAAACAGACCATCCAGAAGGAACTGTTTGTCCGGTTTGGTCACCAGGTCGATACGGCCCTTGTAGCAGTAATCCATGGTCTCCAAAAGCAACTGTCGTTGCTCTCCGGTGTCTCGGTAGTGGTAGTGAACCAAATGGATAAAGGTGCGTTGGGCCTCTTTCAGACTGGCCGTGCACACTGCCTCGAAGAGATGGTCGAACTCAGAGCTGCGGTCCAGCGGTATTTTCTGACGAATCAAAGACAACAGTACGGCATTCTTGAATAGCTGGTACAATCGCTTGGCGCCGTTCAGCACGGTGGATGTCGGATGCCCGGATGTAAGCGGTTTCCCGCGGTAATTATGGACGTAGAGAATCTGAAATAGATTCTCAAAAAAATCGATGCCCTCCAGTGGATCTTGGAGATCAATGCGCATATCGAGGGTGTTGTCCAAACGATCGGCCAACTTGATCTGGACTAAATCTGTCGACTCCCCGGCATTGTCCAGCAGGCGCCCGATATATCGATAATACGTTTCGCCTCTTAGCCGGGTCAGATGGAGTAAATTCTCTACAAGGCGGTCTTCGTCTTCCGGTTCCAGCCGCTGGAGAATACCGAAAAGAAGAGATTCCATCTCGATCCACTCGGATAAGTCGAAGTCGACGCAGTTAATGTCTTCAAGAATGTCGTGGAAAAGCGCCGATAGCAAATCAACCAGGCCAACTTTATTCCGGGCTCTCGCAAACAACGCCGCCGCCCGAATGGGATGAATCACCGCCATGGGTCCGAGTCGGCGCCTTTTCTGGCTGTAGGCGGCAAACAGAAACCCCAGCGCTTCCATGATGATGCTTTTGGCATCCCTGTCCCGTTGACTGTCCGGATCAAGTTGCTTGGTCTCGAGGATGAATAGAAGAACGTTATAGCGATTGAGGGACGCCGCACTCAGGTTGTAATTGAGCACGGAAGAAAGCTTTAGAAATTCGGTCAGATCATGGAGGGGCATGGCCTATCCCCTTAAAATCGCTGTGCAATTTTACATTTGAAAAGATTTCATGAATTCGCTTATCTTGAAAGCTCCAGCAGGGACATTTTCTCAACGAAGATCACGAAGAAAAACAGCCTTATGTCATTTTGCTACCTTCGTGCTCTTCGTGGTCTTTGTGGTACGACAGACGCATAATCCAGCTAACTTGTGCTTTACGGATAACCGCGTTCATGAAATGTCCGGGGGGTCTATGCCGGACATACACACATACTTGACTTCCAGATACTCATCGATGCCGTACCGGGATCCTTCTCGCCCGATGCCCGATTCCTTCATGCCGCCAAAGGGAGCCACTTCGGTAGAAATAATTCCCGTATTGATGCCGACGATCCCGTATTCGATGGCTTCGGACACCCGCCAGACTCTACCGACGTCCCGGGTGTAAACGTAGGCGGCCAGTCCATAAGGGGTGTCGTTGGCCATCTGAATCGCATCCTTCTCCGTGGAAAACCGAACAATAGGTGCCACAGGGCCAAATATCTCCTCATTGGCGACGCGCATGGAGGCGATCACCTCCGCAAGGACTGTTGGCTGGAAGAAAGTGCCTCCCAGGGCATGCCGCGCTCCACCGACCAGCACCTGGGCTCCATTGGCCAGGGCGTCTTCGATGAGTTCTTCGACTTTTTCGAGGGCGTTGGCATCAATGAGTGGGCGCTGTTCGATGCCATCGTCTAGCCCGGGGCCCACCCGAAGGTCTTGCACTGCCGCGCTGAACGCCCGAACAAATTGATCGTAAATCCCATCTTGAACGAGGATACGGTTTGCACATACGCAGGTCTGCCCAGTATTTCTGTATTTCGAAGCGATGCCGCCCGCCACCGCCGCGTCGCAGTCGGCATCATCAAAAACGATGAACGGTGCGTTTCCTCCCAACTCTATAGAGATTTTCTTCACAGTAGCTGCACAATCCCGCATCAGCTGTTTCCCCACTGCCGTGGACCCGGTAAATGACAGTTTTCGAATCGTCGGATGCCGGGTCAGCTCCTTGCCGATGACTGCCGAGTCTCCGGTGACCACGTTGAACACTCCTTTCGGCACGCCCGCCCGTTCTGCCAGCGCAGCCAGGGCCAGCGCCGTAAAGGGAGTTTGTCCGGCCGGCTTGGCGATCATGGTACATCCGGCGGCAAGAGCGGGACCGGCTTTTCGGGTGATCATGGCCGCTGGAAAATTCCATGGAGTAATCGCTGCGCAGACCCCGACTGGTTCCTCAACACGACAATCCGATTACCAGCAAGGGTTGTGGGAACGACGTCTCCGTAGATCCGTTTGGCTTCTTCGGCAAACCATTCGATAAAAGACGCGGCATAGGCGATTTCCCCTCTTGACTCGGCGAGAGGGTTTCCCTGTTCAAGAGTCATCAGAGTCGACAGGTCCGACAGGTTCGCCAGAATCAGATCGTGCCATCGCCTGAGCACAAGGGCCCGCTCTTTGGCTGTCCGCTGTCGCCATGGGATGTACGCTGCCTCGGCACCGGTGACAACCTCGCGGATATCGGTGGCACCCATTACGGGTACCGTGCCAAGTATCGTACCGTCGGCCGGATTGGTCACCGCCATGGTGTGGCCATCGGAAGCGTTGATCCAACGGCCGGAGACAAAGCATTGCTGCCGAAACAGGCTTGAATCTTTCAATGAAGGGGCCATCTTCCGGTCCGGGTGGTTGATGATCGTTGATATGGAGGAATTACTCCCTCAGTTCTTTAATCGTTTTGACGAGATGCCGGATGAGGTCTTTCTGGATCTGGCTTGCGGGGGTGAATTCGACGCCGATCCCGTTTTCGACAGATTGAACTATGGTCCCGGTCACTTTAAACGGTTTCACGTGAGGGGATAGTGCCAGCGTTAAAGAAATGCCTTCGCCCTTCTCAAACGATTGTTCTGTCTCGATAAACACTCCATCGATACTGATATTCGTAATATAATCTTGATAGGCTTGTTGTCTTGTAACGTAGTCGGTAGGAATCAAACATGGGATTCTTGGATGCTTGCGGTTTTTCTGAGTATGGATTTCGTTGGCCTGGGATAACAGGGCGATGAGCTGATCTTCCGACATTTCAAACATCAGTGTGTTGACTCGTGAGATTATTTTTTCTCTGCGAGCCTGCCACTTGGCGGCTTCCGCCGCTTTCTTTGCGCGTTTTTCGGCCAGATACGTGACGTCTGTTCCGCACTGGGGGCATTCCGTGACTTCCGGTGCGCATTCTGCGTTGCAATTCGGGCAGATCTTCATGTAGCCCTCCTCAATTATCCTGAAACCGGAGGTGTTTTCCGCGGGTCTGTGCTGAATATTTGGGTACCGTGAATCGCGCGCCCGATTGAGGACATCCACGGCATGCTTCGATGCCTCCGAGACGCAATGCCTCAAGACTCTAAACGCAAACAGGGTTCGAGTCAATAGACGGCGTTATCGCGCAGCCTCGGGCAAATGGGATCGGCTCAAGACAGAAGTAGATCTCGGGCTTTCAGCCCGAGATTGAACATCATGTCGATGATGGACAGATTGGGGATAAAATCCCCCCACAACTGGGGATAAATCCAGGTCGGTATCCGGCAGGGAACGATGGAAATGCCGGCTCTCTGAAGGGACCGCTCATCAATACGACGGCATGCGTATGATGGAATTAACAGCTCCGTCGCACCCGTCGCACGGCAAATATCCATGAAAAGTGCTGTTCCTTTTCCCTGAATCGCCATTTCGGACAACCGAAGTATGTCTGTTCGGCTGTTTAAGAAATCGGCGATGTATTCAATGATCGGAAGATTCAAGTCGATCAGGCGTTTCTGGTTGGATGCCATCACGGTTTATAGAAACGGGTAATGATCCTGAAAAAACGGGGCATGGGCATAGGCGTGGCGCAGACTTGTCAATTGTTTGCGTGGGAAGTGTTTCTCCCGGTAAATGCAGACTGAATCGATGGATTGAAATCCAAGCCCCTTTTTGTGAACCGGGATGGTGAGTCGGAGGGTGCCTTGGTCGTTTTTAAAGCGATTCCGAGTCATCCAGGTCGGCCCCCTGGGAAATTGCACGGTGTCCAGCAGTACGAACAGATCGGAATGTATAATCCGGTAGAAGAAGCCCGGGTAGGGGCAAAAGTAGGGCTGGTGCATGGAGATGACCATTGGATTCGCCCGGGGATTCCGTAACAAGATTCGGATCAAGGCAAAAATGCCTGAAACGCCTCATCTGATAGACTCTTTGCCGTCCGAAGCACGTGGTCACTATACCGCCCGATAGATATCACCGCATCGGTACCTCGGCGAAACGAGTCGTGTGAACACCGTCCTGCCATGTATAACACTCTCGGCACTAAAAGCGCGTTCATATGCGGTATGGCAATATCCCTGCAGGTGACGGCGGCGGCTCGATCATCAACGATCACAAAATCCCCGATCCCTTGGCGGTACAACTGCAGGGTATCTCTCTCCCCAGCGCCAGAGAGCCGCCGGTATGTGGAATCGCTAAAATGCCGGGCCGACACAGGATCGGGATCCAGTACGCGTAATCTCTTCTGACCACGGTACCTCCGAAACGCTTGGCTGCCGGCATATCCGTCCATGGTCACTTCGCAGAACACCGAGGTGGCCATCATGACCCGGTAAACATCGGTCACCCGGCCGAACCACCCGATCTTATGCAGCAGGATGGCCGACGAGCTATCCATGATCGCCTGCTTCACGAGTCGTTGCTCACCACACCATTTCTCATTGCGTCACATGAAGTGATCACGACAATTGGAGGCTTTTCTGGCCAAACACACACCTTGATTCAAACGATCAGGTGTGTGATCCCGCACGGCGGGAGGCATTTCAAACTTCTCTGAAAATAATCAGCTCCTGAAACCGAGCATGTGATCAAACGTCACGTGTGTCCAACCCCAATGCCGCCCGTTTCGATTCAATCCGTTTCCGAATCAGGATGGCAGCTTTCTCCGGATCAGGCTCCACAGCAAAGGTGGCTCCCACGACGTTTTCCAGATCTTCGGTGAGCAGTTTGACGATATCCATGCTGCCGGTGATCGGCGGCATGGGGCCAAGGACGGTATACACACCCGAAGCCACAAAATAAACACCGATGGTCGCTGCTTTCTCCGAATACCACTCGGGCGCGGCTCCTGCGATCGGCAGATCACTGATGTCCACATCGAGGGCATTGGCCAGGGCGGACGCCAGTACTAGAATACGGACATTGTCCACACAGCTTCCGAAATGAAGCACCGGTGGGATGCCCAAAGCACCACAAATTTCCTTGAGTCCGGGTCCGGCGTATGAGGTGGCATCGGCCACTTTTAGTCCAGCCTTGGCGTTGGCTACCGAGACACATCCGGTGTCCACGACCAGAATGTCATGTTCTATCAACCGCTTGGTCAGGGTGACATGCCCGTAGTCTTGTTGGATCCGCGGGTTGTTGCACCCCACAATACCTGCCGCACCACGAATCTTGCCGGCTTTAATGGCGTCGAGTAACGGTTCGGGAGTGCCGCCCAGTGCACCCACCACGGCCTCTACGGAGAATCCGCCAACGGCATCGGCCGCTGTGGAGGGGATCACGACCGCCTTTCGGTTCACGAAATTTTCAATCGCTTCGGTGACCACTTGGACCGCCATTTCTTCGGCATTGTGTGGATGAAATTCCCGATGCTCCATACCCGGAAATTTGGCTTTATCGCTGGTGCTGATCATCTTCGTGTTGTAACAGGCCGCCACAGAGGAAATCGATGGCATGATGCATTGATAATCCACGATCATCATATCGACGGCACCGGTGGCCAAGATGAGTTCGGTACTGAGATGATTGCCCGCCATGGCAATACCGTGTCGCATCAACAACTCGTTCCCCGTGCAGCACACCCCGGCCAGATTGATCCCGGTGGCTCCTTTTTCCTCAGCCAGTTTCAGAAGATCGGCGGAATGACAAGCATGGAGCACCATTTCCGAAACCACCGGGTTGTGTCCATGGACAACGATATTGACCTGGTCCTCCTTTAGCACTCCCGCATTGACTTTGGTCGGGCGGGGGGTCGGGGTTCCAAACAGGATATCGGAGACATCGGTGGCGATCATCGATCCGCCCCAGCCGTCCGACAGGGCGTTTCGGATGCCATGGAGCAACAGGCTCTGCCAGTCATTGTCAACGCCCATATGGGTTCGATGCATCATTTCCGAGGTCTCCCGGTCGATGCCCCGGGGCGTCACCCCCAGAGTATTCCAGACATCCCGCCGCTTTTCAGGCGCCCTGGCCAGAAGCGTCAGGGACTTTCGGCGCATCCCATAATCCTCCTGCATTTGATACGCCAACTCCGATGCAATGGTCAGGTCATCTTTTCCGTCAATGTCGACCCCGAACTCGACGGCCACCCGCTTGAGTTTCTCCCCATCGCGAATCTGGTACCCGGATCCATGTCCTTCCCCGACTTGGGCAAGGACATCCACCAGATCCCGGCCATGGTCGGAATGGGAGGCGGCACCGGCGGCGATCATCCGACCCAAATTTCGCGCCACAATAATGTTGGCATCTGCGCCGCAGACACCGACCTGGGGCCCTTCGCCAAACGGATCCACACGACAGGGTCCCATGATGCAATTTCGGCAGGACAGCCCCATCTCACAGTAGCCGCAGTTGGGTAACTGATCCTGGAAACGGTCCCAAACCGTAGTCACCTGATCCTTTTCCATTTTTTCCAAAAGCAAAAGGCCGTCTTCCGTGATTGTTCTGAGTTCTCTTTTTGGTGTCATATCGTTACCCCCATCATGACGTTGACGGTTTGGACTTAAAGGTCCCGAACAAAATTTCCCGGGTCTGTAAATCAGTCGGCCCGCAAATGGACCATCTGTTTCTTCAGCGTATTCAGCAGCGAGAACCCCTGGGAGAGCATCTGAGATGCTGCATCCGTCGAAATCGTTCTGGATATCTCGTTGGTTTTTCGCTTCATGGCGTCGGATAATTCTTCAAAGGTTAGCGCACCGGATTTGCAGACCTCGACACAGGCGGGCGTCAAACCCACGTCCTGGCGCTGGATGCAGTTGTCACACTTGACAGCCACGGTTTTGCCCGGCGGCGCAGCGGCCTCCTCATGGTACCTAAGGACACCGAATGGGCAGACCATGGCGCAGGAGGCGCAGTTGATGCACCGGTCCGGATCGATCAGGACCGTGTTGGTGGACATGTCTCTGGATATTGCCCCCGGAAGACACCCCAGAATGCACGGTGCCGGATCGCAGTGCCGGCATCGATTCGGAAATCCTTCGTCATACAGCCCGACCCCCACATGCACCCGCGACTTTGGCACAGGGGACTCCAGCGTCGCGGCGAACATCGTTTTCGCCTTTGAGTGGGCCGTGGCACATGCCGCCATGCACTGCATGCACCCCACGCAACGCTCTGGATGAACCACCACTTCTTTCATAGGGCCTCCTTTTTGACCATAGGCTGAAACAATTGCACAACCCATTCGATTAATGGATCAATTGATTAACGTTGAACCTCGAAGAGAGGAGCCGTTCCTTTTCCCCGGCGACCGGTATTTCGCTGGACATCAACGAAAGGAATACTCCCCCCTGCTCAATATCATTGACCAGCACGACTCCGGCCAAACGATCGCCCTGGAATACAAATTTTCGGTACGTGTGTCGCTGGCCATCGAAGGCCTGATAGACATCGTACCCGTCTTCATCCGGCGGCGTAACCACACCGCCCGTCAGGATATCCAGGTCGAAGATGCGGATGACGTTTCGTCCCAAGCTTCCCTTTCCCGAGACCGACCGCCCGGCCATGTTCAGGCCGGCCAGACGCCCCTGGGACACCGCTTCTGGCCAGATGGCATTGACCCATCTTGTTTTTCGGGCGATATCCACCCCTTCGGCAACATCACCGGCCGCATAGACATCTTCGGCGCTGGTTTGCATGTGATGGTCAATCATGATCCCCAGATCGACTTTGATGCGGTCTCTGGGCACAAAGGACAAAGCCGGCATCACGCCTTTGCCAATGACGACCATATCACAGGAGATCCGACTCCCATCGGAAATAAGGGCCTCCCGAACCGAGCCATTCCCTTCAAATGAGACCACTTCGGTGCCCACGTTGACATTAAGCCCCTTACGGCGCAGTTCATCCAAAATGATCCCACCGGCGGTCTCATCCGCCTGCATGGACAGGGGGTGCCCGGATCGGATCAGCATGGTGACATTTAAACCGCGTCGCAGCAAACCGTAGGCCGCTTTGAAACCGACCAGGCCTCCGCCCAGGACCAACGCCCGGCGTGCATCCGGAAGTATTTCAAGCATGGCTCGAACCTGGGCCTGGGTCCGCATGAAGAAAATATTCTTTAAATCCAGACCCTCAGCTTTGATGGGCCGTGGGTCGGCGCCGGTGGCGATGAGAAGCTTGGTATAGGGTATTTCTGTTTGTCCGCCCACACGGACGATTTTTCGGGTCACGTCGATGGCATCGACGCGATGGCCTAAAACCGGTTGAATACCCATCTGCTCGTAAAAGGTATCCGAACGTATGGGAAGTCTTTCGGCTGGCACGGCGCCTTCCAGAACCAGGCTGATCATAGGGCGACAATAGGGGGTTTCCGCTTCATCTCCGATCATGACGATGGGGCCGTCACGATCCAGCTGGCGGATCGATTCGGCTGCGCTGACGCCCGCGACGCCGTTACCGATAATGACGTAAGACATGGTGGCCTCCTGAGGCGGATAAATGTTGGAGATTCCATTATGTTAAAAAAACAAGGCTCCTTAGGGGGAAAATCCCGTTACCCGGAAATGGCACCCAGCTCAGGCGTTTGCGGCGACGCACGCACCCGTATTGACAACATTCGATGTGTGATCCCGCAAAGCGGGAGGCACTTCGAGAAGACGCTGTATTCAACCTACCGCGAGTCTCGAACCTATCGTCGCTCTTTGAGCTATGCCGCGCCTTTTATAGGTCTTCGGGGGCCACTAGAACGCATTAAGCGCCACATGGCCGGATCGTAGCTGTTAGACAACGCCGGGTAGCAAAGGCTGTGGAAATCTCCGTTTGGCCCGGCTTGCGGGGTCGACCTGTCCCGTCGCAGCTCAAAGAGCGAAGCCCCAAGGGTGACATCTTTTCAGGTTCTTCAGAATTTTTTTTGGTATAGCAGCTATGAGATGGTCGTTAGGCCTGTTACAAATGCAACAGCCTCTGTGTTTATGGTATTCATTCACCGCTGAAAAGATGTCATGCGATGTTCGGGTTCAGGAGCCTTTGGCAGGTTCAATACGAAGAAGTACACCCATGGGACGTCCTCCACAGTGAGAATATATTCTGGATGGGTCGACTATAAGTCGACTGGAATGCGCATGTCAATTGTTTTGGTCGTTTCGCAAGGGCCGGTAAAAAATCGTCTAACATATGGTTATCGTTTATTTTAATGATTGAGATGGCAGTCACTTCGCCAGACCTGCATCGGTATCTGTGTTGAGACGGGGTGTCCTGTTTGGGCTTCCATGGCGATTCTGCCGTCGTGACGCTTCCGCAGGTTACCCGAATCCTATCCATGTTTGGGACCGGACCGGCTCAAATGGACAACCTCCATGACGTTGGCCCGAAGGACCTTCAACAGCCGAGTAAATAATCGAGTTGTCTCATGTTCAATCCGGAAAGACACGCCCCGTCCATCCATTTTCCCTCATCCACTGACAATACAGAAGACGGGACATAAAGCGGATGATCCGCCGGTTGGATCGGTGCCGATCCCTCTTCTTTCCTCTGCTTTTGGGACTCGAGTCCGATTCAATATGGGATTCATCCTCTGCCATGGGCACCAGGGCATAGCTGTGCCGGATCATTTCCCGCACGATTGGAGAGCCGAATGTTTCCGACATCCGATCGAGTAGCGTCCTGAAATTTTCAGCGGTGGTCAGGGCCTTTGCTTAGCCCAGGAGAGAATAATCCAGCCGACTGTCAATCAGCTCCGCAGGATGTTCCGTGCTCTTCGAGTAGATAAAGAGCACCTGGCGTAACCCGGTGTCCACCGTGGATGCCGGTGTGGGGGTGAGCACCGCTTCCATCAGTCGGTCCGACTCGTTTCGCCGATCCGAATTCTGACGGTGCCGACCGATGTCATAGCTGCCTTCCAGCAGCAGGATGGGTCGGGCAACCGGGAATATCCGCTCTTGCCCGTCGGCATTCGAAACCAGAATAAACTCGGATTCAATCTGGCAGGCGGTCACCGGCAGGGGGCGAACGGGTTGATCCAGAAATGCCTTGGAGACACCCACGAAACGAATGCCGACACGTTCCATACGATCCCCGTTGTCCCCGGTTTGCGTCTTCCGGGGACAGGGACCCAGCACCATGGGCAGCTGGGTGCATAAACGGGTGCGGGCCATGTAGGCATCGAAGATGGTCAGTTCCCGAATGAGTTCAATGCTCTGGGGCGTCACCGGTGAGCCGGGAAGCAACACCAGCATCGTGTCGGCATCGTCTCTGGCATGATGAGTAGGCACGCTAACATCCAAACATGGTCGTCATTCTTCAACCCTATCGAGAATCTTTCAGAATGAAGCATTCCAGATCATCCGGGTGGATCATGTCCTCGGGAACCGCCCAACCGCGCACCGACATACCGGCTTGGTGGACGGTGTCGCGATCGCCCGAGACAAGTGGATGCCACCAGTGAAGGTCGGCGCCGCACGCGACGAGGCGGTAGGCGCAGGTAGCCGGAAGCCAGCGGAATGTCACGGCGGTATCCGGTGTAAGCACCTGGCATCCTTTCACCCGGTAATGCCGGTCCCCATAAGACTTGCAACGGCACGTCTCGATATCAAGGAGACAACAGGATACATAGGTGTAGTAGGTTTTACCGGTGGACGCATTCTTGAACTTCTGAAGACAACACCGGCCACACCCGTCACATAAGGCCTCCCACTCCTCTGCGGTCAATTGGTCAAGGGATTTGTGTTTCCAAAAGACTGCGGTCCCAAATTTGGAACGTGTTTGCTTCATGATGGCTGCATTCCGGTGTCGATTTACCGTGGCTGAATCGATGTCAGCCCTCCGCGATTAGATCCGAATCACACATCTGTGTAAACCGATTTCATACAAGATCATGACTAGGGGCGCTTCCCACTCTCTTGAAACGCCCGCACGCTATTCCGATCGACTCGGATCGCACCGTTTTCACGGATGGCCCCCAGCTCTCCCCAATCGATGAGATCGTAAACGACCTTGCGTCCGATTCCCAGGTATTTTGCGGCTTCCGGCACACTCATGAACGCGTTGGATTTTTTTTGATGATCACGTTGAACCATCTGCAAACGCCTTTCGTTGATGATGTCCGTTTCGATGATACCCATTGTAGAGTCTCAGAGGGTGTTGTCAACCATCTACCCCCTTGGTCATAGAACACAGGACACCACCCCTTCGACCAACCGACCTACCTTTGCCTCAGCCTCATCAAGGTCTCCTCTGGCCTTGAATTCAGTACCCAACGCCTGAAAGATGGCATGGTAGACGGAGGGAGACTTGCCAATATCGGCATAATTGACCGGCGGTCTGGGATAAAGACGGTCGTTGAAGAAGTAATTGGCTGGAGATGAGAAGGCAGCCGGACGAAACGGCCAATCCATCTTTAGGGAAAAGAATTCGGCAACCCGAGAGCGGCATTCCGGATGGGCCAGAACCGCCTCCAGCTGAAGCCGCCGGCCTGCGGCGGCCTCCACGTGATGAAAGATAGCGGTTATCAGATCGGTGTCGGTAATGATCAGCCCATAGAGGTACCAGTCCGGAACAACGCTCTGAACGATCCGCTTGTAGGATTCCGGAAGCTGACCGCAGGATGGACAGAAATAAGTCCGACAGGCCATGCCGCCATAATAGCTGAGCCCTCTGAAATCGATCCCCTGGTTCCCCTCCCCCAGGGGATGCAACAGGCAACCCACCCGGGACCGTTGGGTCCCGATCATCCCGATATACGGGCAGTGGTGAAATTCCAAATAAGGCCGATCCTGGCTTTCATAAGCTTCGACGGCTGCTTTAAACTCAAGGATCGCCGCCATGGTACGGGGGATGTTCACAAACTGTTCCGTTCGGCGCAGAAGCATGGGCAACAGCGAATCCCGACGTGCATTCGATACATTGTACAAACCGCAGCAAGCGCCACAGGAAACACGCTCGTCCACCTGGCATAGGTATATTCCCCCGGGGATTTCGATCCCAAGTTCGCTTTGAAAAGGCGTTCTCCCGGATATCTCGATAGAGGTCACGATCTTGCGCTCCGAACTTTGGCAATGAGATCCGCCAGGCGATCCCGGCTGCGTTTCAGTGTGCCCCGGTCCTCGGTAAACACCTCCAGAGTGACGGTTCCGTCGTAACCCGCCTCCGCGAGCGCAGAAAACACCGTCGAAAAATCAATCCGGCCTTTGCCGATGGGAAGGTGATCGTCCCCTTTGCCTCGGTTATCGCTGACATGAACGTGCCCAATGCGATCACCAAACATACGGACAAATTGCAAACTTCTCCGGGTACCCGGGGCATCGATATTCCCGTGGCCCGTATCCAGGGTGAGTTTCAAATCGGGATGCCTGGCAAACCAGATCTCAAATTCGGCGGGATCGTATCCAATTTGATATTTGGGAAAAATATTCTCCAGACACAATCGAAGATTCAGTGGTCGGGCCGCCGCGACCAGCGCTGCAAGGCTATTGTCCGCATAGGCTCGAACCTCCTCGAGCACGAGAGCCCCCAGTCCACTGACCATGCTGGGGTGCAGCACCGCTTTCTCCGCACCCAGTGCCGCCGCGGTTTCCAGTGACCGAATCATTTCCCCGAGGGATGCCTGGCGAATATCCTCGGCGAGATCCGCCGTGTACACAAAGGTGGGCAGGTGGCACACAACCCCCATCTCATATCGTTTCAGGGCCGATCGGATGGCCCGTTGGTTATCCCTCAACTTGCGATGGTGTCCTTCTGGAGCATCCATGGCTATTTCGATGTAATCGAACCCCAAATGGGCAAAGTCCTCGAGTTCCGAAAGAACCGGGCGGATCGGAAAATTCATGGCCCCATACTGCATCAGTGGTTCTCCTCTTCGGTGTCGAGGGCCGACAGTCGCCAGATCGGATCACGGTAGCTTTCCCGAAGCTGTTTTGTGGCGGCTTCGGGAGTCGACGCCCGCCATGGGAGCGTGAACTGTCCGCCGGCGACAGCGGCAACCGCATAGGTCCAACCGTCGGTCTCCTGGATCAAGGTCAGTTCTACGGTTCCGGATGAGGACCTTCCATCAACGGCCACCTGTGCCTTGGTGATAATCATCGTTGACAATGCTCCCATCATCGACGCCCTTCCGCCGGCCTCCGCGTCGACTCAAATGGCTTGAATCCGAGGTCTTCCCCGGCGCCGAATCCGCCCGGCCCTCCGGATCCATAGAGACGGTTGCCGTGTCTTGACATCGTCCAGTCGATACCATAGAAGGGAACCACTTGACCACCTGATTTTAAATGCTTCTATTTCCGGGCAGTTAGAGAAAGGGACCTTTCAATCATGACCAACGTACCGACCCGTGAACACGCGTGAACCCTGCTGAATACGTACAACAAAAGTGAAAGTCTCATCAAACATGCCCTCGCCGTGGAAGGCGTCATGCGGTATTTCGCCAGGAAACGGGGTGAAGATGAAGACAAATGGGGAGTCGTGGGGCTCGTCCACGACCTGGATTACGAACAGTTCCCGGATCAGCACTGTAAAAAGACCGAAGAAATTCTCCGTGAGAACAACTGGCCGGAGGAATACATCAGGGCCGTCATCAGCCACGGTTATGGCATTTGCACGGACGTGGAACCCACCACCGAAATGGAGAAGGTATTGTATGCCATTGACGAACTGACCGGGCTCGTCGTGACCACGGCGCTGGTTCGGCCCTCGAAAAGCCTGATGGACCTGAAGGCCAAATCCGTGAAAAAAAAATGGAAGGACAAGCGGTTTGCGGCAGGCGTCGATCGGTCGATCATTCAAAACGGCTGCCAGATGCTCGGAGTGGAGCTGTCCGATCTGATCTCCGACACCATCCTGGGCATGCGGGAAGTTGCCGAAGAAATCGGTCTGAAGGGGACCCTACCGGAATAAAACGGTAATCCCCGTTCATTTCCGTCGTGCCCTATTCTTGCCGCACCATCGCCGTTGCGACGGCGGTTGGCCTGGGTGATGCGATAGAGGGATGGTGTCGCTCGTGCGGCATGGTGCGCAGCCGGGTTGTTCGGTATAACGTCAGGAATTGCCGCTTTTTATGACTTCAGTGATCTTCTTGGATAATTGCTCCATATTGAACGGCTTTTGGATAAATCCGTCACAACCACGTTCGAGAATTTGCTTGGCATGGCCGTCCAGACTATACCCCGATGCGAGAAGTATCTTGACCTCCGGATCGACCTTTCGGATCCTGTCGTAAGTTTCGCTGCCACTCATATGGGGCATAATCAGATCCAGAATAACCAGATCGATCCCGTTGGATGATGCCTCGAAAAGCCGCACTGCCTCCTGCCCGGATCCGGCCGTGGTGACCCTAAAACCCAGCCGTTGCAGCATTTCCCTACCCACATCGAGGACCATCTGCTCATCATCCACGAGCAGCACGCTGCCCGATCCCCGGTCGATTTTTTCAGGAACCGGTTTTTCAGTAACCACCTCTTTCTCCGATGCCGGCAGGAAAATGCTGATCCGTGTGCCTTCCCCCTTCTGACTGTAGACGTCTATGTAACCATTGTGGTTTTTGACAATGCCATAAGCAGACGCCAGCCCCAGTCCCGTCCCCCGACTCTTCTCTTTGGTGGTGAAAAACGGATCGAAAATCCGCTTCTGGACGCTTCGGTCCATACCGACCCCGGTATCGGAGACATCGATTTTGACGTAGGGGCCCGGATGAATGACGTACGGCTTCCTTTTGTCGGCCCCAAGGGTGACGTTCTGTGTCTGTATATACAGATCTCCACCCTCGGGCATGGCTTGCCAGGCGTTCACGAAAAGGTTCAGGAGTACCTGTTCGATCTGCCCGCGGTCGATCTCCACGGTCCATATGGACCTTCCCAGGTCGAGGCGAAGGGCAATCTCCTTCTTGGTGCGTCCAAACATCTCCGCGTTTTGTTCGATGAGCCGGTTGATGTTGCTTGGCTTGACCTCGTACTTTCCCCCCCGGGCAAATCCGAGAAGCTGTTTGGTTAAATCGGTCGCATTTCGGATATAGCTTTCGATATTGCGCAATCGATCTGCCACAGCGGTGTCCGGGAGCGTCTCCTGTAGTGCGAGAGAGATATTGCCCTGAATTCCCATCAGCAAATTATTAAAGTCATGGGCAATGCCCCCTGCCAGGGTGCCGATGGCCTCATAACGGCGCACCTGCTCCAATTGGATGAGTAGCCGTTCTTTTTCCTTCTCGGATTTGACACGATCGGTGACATCGATCATTCCGCTGAGCATGCATGTTTCATCGTTGAAATCGACCACCCGAGCAGACCACAAAAAATCCCGAACCGATCCATCTTTCATTCGAAATTTGATGGGATAAGCGTCCAGATTCCCGCTCTCCAAAAGGTGCTCAATGATCTGGTTGCGTTGTCCCGGGTCCGGCCACAATCCGAAATCGGTAGACGTCCGTCCCAGAACCTCTGATTTCCGATACCCGCTATCTCGGATGAACGCCTCATTGACTTCGATGTATCGTTCCTCTGCCAAAGTCGCCAAGATCATCCAGATGGGACTTGTCTCAAACAGCTTGGCGAATTTTTCTTCACTTTCACGGAGGGCTTCTTCCACGGTTGTTCGATGATCGATCTCACGGGTGACCTCCAGATTTTTCTCGACTAGCTCGATGGTTTTGGATTTGACCTTCGTCCTCAGAATCATGCTGGTGGACAAGAACACCAGCATAAACGCCAGGGCCCCGAATATGCCCCACCCCAGCCACTTTTCGAAAACCGTATGAGAACCCAGTTCCAGCCAGCGATCCATGGAATCGTGATAGAGAGATCCCTTTTGGGCCTTTAATTTCCGCAATTCACTGTCCAGGGCATCCAACAGGTCACGATTGGTGCCTTCCGGTGTCGCAAAATACAGCCGTTGAGGGCTCAGGACAATGGGGCTCCGTTCGACTCGGTAGTTACGTGCGTACTGGGTGCCGTAGAAATTGCTCACCAGGCCGGCCTGACAGCGCCCCGACTGCACCAGCATGAGAATATCCTCATATTCATTGGCTTCCACAAACCGGCATTGGATACCGAACTGGGTGATGAGACCCCGAAGGTGGGTAAAGTGCATGTCGTTGTGAAGCACGGCGACCTTTTTATCCTTCAGGTCAAGGACGGACTCGATGCGGGAGCCTTCGCCCACATACACTTGCGCCCACTCGGTCAGAACACTCTCATAGGTGTAGTCAATCTGGTTGTCTCTCTGCTTCGAATAGGCGATCACCCCCAGAAGGTCCAGGCGCCCCATTTTCAGATCCTCAAGGCACTCGGACCATGAGCCTGGAACATATTCAATCCGCCATTTTTCCTTTCCGGCCACATGTTCCAGGATATCGATAAAAAAACCCATCACACTCCCATCTTCTCCGATGAAAGTCAGTGGATAATTCTGGTATACGCCGACCTTGATGGTGTTGTCTCCGGATGCCGCTCCCACACTGAGACACCACACCATCATCGTTGTCAGCAAAAGAACGGATATGGGTTTCGATGTCATCTTCTGCATGTCTAAGTTACAGCGCCTTAAGGTTTTCGGGTAACATTGGCTCGGATCGATGTCGCGCTGCTGTCGCGTTAGAAGATTTCCAGTTGATCTCTTTGAACCTCGTCGAAATGCGCCAGGAACAGATCCACTTGCTGCCTCAGGTGGCGAATTCGATCCATGTGGTCCATCTTCCATCGGTAGATGTCTTTGTGGAGTTGATGACTCTCCTCTTCCAGTGCGGCCATCACCTGGGGGCGAACCGGCACCCAGAGTAGCGGTGCCTCTTCGATGGGAATGCCGATCTTTTGAAACCGCCATGCGCAGTATCGGTCCCACCATGGTGACGCGCACATGTCATTGGTCTTGTTCCCTTCCGAGTAAAACGCAATCCATTCGAGTTGAGGGAGTTCGATATGGAGATCCCGAGAGATATCTCTCAGTGTCCGCCTTCCTTCGGTCGTGTGGTAATCCAGCGCCACCCAGTATGGAAACGTCTTCTCTTCCGTACTAGCCATATTTACCTCAGGAAGCGGTCCCACGCTTCCCAGGTAGGCAGCCGACTGGATAATGGCGTTATCCTTTGGCAATCCGATTTTTCGGAACTGATGGGCATGTCGGATGAGAGCCACCTGATCCTTGGTCTCCCCCCGTTGAAGTACCCACTCCCAAAAGGCATCGGGTCGGCCGATGGCGTTGGCAATGATCTTCAGATCCCTGTCCTGTCTTGAGCCATTGAGCACCGATCGATCATCCTCGAAAAGCGCATGGGCCAGGAGCCCGAGACCGGAGGCGTCTTTCGATTTTTGACAACGCGCCACCCGAACCAAAGCGGCCACTTTGCTATGGAACCGTTTATTGAAGACCAGGCCCACACCCAACGGCCAGGATTCCTCAAAGGTGATGATGGCCGCTCGGCCCCGTATCCAGTTTTTTTCACGCGCACCGAAACTTTCCAGGATCGCACACGTGGTCACCACCAGATTAGCGTTGCCCCGTCTAACGGCCTTTTGCAAGAGAGACCGAAACCGGGCAAGGGTATCGGTTTCGCTCCGCACCATGCCTTTAGTATAGCCGGATCCCCGGGATTGCGCAACTTATTGGAATTCTACCCAGAAATAAAGAGCGTCATCAGATTTTAATCGGAATTCACTCGGGGAGGAAGTCGGGTCGAAGCGCCTGTTCAATGGACACCGGAGAGGCGATTAGTCTCTGTTTGAGCATGATCGCCTCTGTTTGTCGCCATCCGTCCACATCCAACGTCCCAATGGCAAACTCCGGTGTCGGCCGGACCATCCGGCGCGTCATCGCCAACTGCGCTTCGAGAATCCGAGGTGGTGTGTCCGGGTCGTAACGCTGGAGGAGATCGATGACCGCATCATGGTTGGTTGGCTTCATGGCGTTCATCCAGCCCTGCATCAGTCCCCGGAGAAACCGACGTACCAGATCCGGCCGTGTCCTTGTGGTACGTTCCGAGGCAACCACTGAGTTTGCTACGAAAATCACGCCGAATTTGGCTGGATCGAGAAACGCCACCGTCTCTCCTTCATTGTTCAGTTTGTCGGCCAGGATAACTCCTTGGGCATTTCGATACACCGGCCAGATATCGACCTGCTTGCGATAAAACGGGGTGTAGTCGTATCGGACGCTGAACAAGGTGACATCCCGTTCGCCGAGGCCTCCATTGGCCAAAAGTGTCCGGAGGATGGCCTCATCGTTACCTCCAAAGGTGACGCCGACGACGCGCCCACGAAGATCCGCAATCCGCTCAATTTTGAGACGATCCGGATGATAAATCCACTGCAGGGGGTTGCTCTGAAACAGTTGTGCCAAGACCACAACCGGTGCCCTTTTTGTCCTGGCCCGGATAACCTGATCGGCCGAGGCCACTCCGAAATCGGCATATCCCAGTTCCAGTTCTTTAATGGCGTCCCGTTCCGGGCCCCCTTCCTTGATGGTGACATCCAGTCCATTCCTCTGAAAGAGATGTTCCGCCGTGGCATACAGGTCGCCGGCAACGCTCACATTGAACAGCCATTTGAGCCGATAGGTTACCGTCTGTCGCTTTTCCGAGCCCTGGACAGTTCCGGCCCATCCCATACCCATCGATAGGCCGATGATGACGGAAAATAATAGAATTTGCGAAAATCGTCTCATGCCCGTTTGTCCGTTAGCCCGTTGGCCCGTTGGCCCGTCTGCCCGCGTGCCGGGTCGAAGTTCCGAAGGAGCGAAGCCCGGTTGGCCCATGCTTAGTTATTCGATATTGGGTATTGGATATTTGGCGGACCAGGGGCCTCCAACATTTAAATCGAGGCCGCAACACCGAATATCCAGTTCCGAACGATCCGTAGCGAATACCCGATACCCAGTACCCAATACCCAGTACCCAATTATATCAAGAGCCTGCCCATGTGCGCTGGATCACCCGACCCAGCACCTCGAGCAGCCCCTGGTAGATCGACAGCACGATACCGATCAGAAACAAGGCGACCAATATTCTGGACAAATCGCTCTGATAGAGGGCAATGCGAATACTGTACCCGATGCCGGCGTTGGCGGCGATAAATTCGGCCACTATGGTTCCTGCGAATGCCAGAGTTGCACTTCCGGCGATCACGGTTGTCAGTTTGCCCAGATTCTCAAAGGCGCGAATCTTGACTTCGAGCTGCCACCGCAGCCGTCCGGTGATCCGATAGAAGTGTTCGATCTCCGTGACCGGCTCGGACATGATTCCGATCACCGAAAGCAGCACCGGAAAATAGCAAATCATTGCAGCGATGAGCAATCGGGTAAACAAACCATCACCCATCAGGATAAACAGGATCGGTGCCAGAGCGACAATGGGATAGGCCTGAACATTGTAAGCAGCGACCTTGATAAAGTTGCCCAGCCATGTGGCACGACGTCCAAAAATTCCCACCATGGCCGCCAGAAACACCGATATGATTTGACCGACGACAGCCACCAGAAGGGTATTGACGACATCCCGAAGATAGCGCCGCCACACCGAACTCAATGTTTCCCAGAGATCGCCAGGGCTCGGTATTACATAGTCTGAAAGGCCGGCCGAATACTTTATTAAAAGTAATCCAACGAGTCCGAGGGAGTAAATAATCAGAAACTGATAAATGCGTCTATGCAGCGGCATTCATCACCTCCAACATGGTCGCCTCGAGCCGCTCTTTATCCATCGGCCCGTCGATGCGATGGTCCTGGCCAAGGACCGTGACGGCCTCGGGAGTTTTCCCCGGACCGCGAAAAACCAGGATAACTTCACAGAGTTTGGATACCTCGATCACATTGTGGGAGATATAGAGAATAAAGGTGTCCGGGAACAGCTCTTTTATTTTCAGAAGGATGGTTTCACGGGTCCGTTCGTCGACATTCGCCAGACTTTCATCCATGATGAGCAAATGGAAGTCTTGAAGCAGATATCGGATCAGATTTACCCGATTTTGCTGGCCCAGGGATAGCTGGGAGAAACGGGCGTTGATCACGCCGCTGACCCCGAACACTTCAATCAGTTCGTCTCTCAGAGAGTCTTTGCCGGGAGGTGTGATCTTCTCGATGTGTTTGCCCACTCCGGACCAACCCGGAAGCCGTTCCATGTTGTACGAATAGAGCAGGCTCTGCATGCCATCGGTTTCCAACCGCCCTGAAAAGTCGGTAATCTCACCGGCCATCATCCGGGCCAGAGATGTTTTGCCAACCCCGGAAGGGCCGAACAAGGCATGAAAGCCGGGCCGTTCTATTTCAAACGACAACCCATGGAACAGAGCGATGGTTGATCCCGGATACGTGTAGGAAAGATCCTTGCACCGAAGTTTCATCTGTCCGGTTTCCATGAATAATGCTCCCCAACGAGTAACATTTCGGAAGTGTTGGTTTGTGGTTTACCTGGAAGCGGCACACACAGGAAAACCCTCTAAACAAAGGGATTGGCCGAGTATGTGCGTAGCATATCTCCCCATGGAGCACAATGCGGCGGAGAGGTGGAACCGACTCCGAGACAGGACAAACCCGTAAATCCGAAGATGGCCGGCCAGGCCGTTGTAAGGCCTTTATTCATGATTAAATTTCGGGACCGGACGTCAGCCGCCCGGTCAACATATCAAATCATGATGGCCGGTCGAGCATACGCGGTATAGCGACGATATCACCCGGGCCGGCCAGAGGCTAACCCTGGATACCAATCCTCATTTCCTGGAGGTGACTATATCATGCATACACTACCTGAACTAACATATTCATATGATGCTCTGGAACCCTACATCGACCAGCGCACCATGGAGATCCATCATACCAAACATCACCAAACCTATATCGACAAACTCAATGCCGCCCTGGAAAAGCATCCGGATCTTCAGGATACACCGGCAGAGGAGTTGATTTCGAATCTTGATGAAATTCCGGAGGATATCCGGACGGCCGTTCGCAACCACGGCGGGGGACACGTCAATCATTCATTCTTCTGGCCGTTACTGAAAAAAGGCGTTCAAGCCGAAGGCGCCTTTGCAGACGCCGTTCAACAGAGCTTTGGGGGGTTTGAGCCGTTTAAAGAGCAATTTTCGTCAGCGGCAGCCCTGCTCTTTGGAAGCGGGTGGACATGGGTCGTTGCCAGCAACAGCGGCTTGGAATTTGTGACCACGCCGAATCAGGACAATCCCATCAGCCAGGGAAAGATTCCGGTTCTGGGATTGGACGTTTGGGAACATGCCTACTATCTGAAATATCAAAATCGACGCCCCGAATACATTGCCGCCTTTTTTGAGATCATCAATTGGGACGGCGTCAATGGGAATTACGAGAGAGCGCTTTCCTCTTGATGTGGGCCCGTGGGAAGACATAGACTGCATGGGTCGGCCCGGCGGACATCCTGTGAAATTCTCCGGGCCCGACCTTTGCGACACAACCGGCAGGGTGTCCATTGGCGTGCGCACCGGATATCGTCTCTTCGGCGTCCGTGTCATCGAGAATCCCCATCCCGCGCTTGCCATTGTCCGACACCCGGGTGCATCACTGGAGACGGCCCATGAGCAATAACCGCGTGATTCCATTGTTCCCTTTGGGTATCGTTGCCTTGCCCGGCGTGCCGATTCCGCTTCATATCTTCGAGGAGCGGTATAAACGGATGGTGGGAGAATGCCTGGAACAGGACCGACCGTTCGGCATTGTTTTTTTTCGGATTGTCCCATTTAACGGTTGGCTAAAAAATAATTATAATTATTTTAGAACTATACCATAAAACCAAGTTAGGATCATTATTTCAAGTGGAATAAAATCAAGTTGATTTTTCTTCCACTTCTTCAACGAAATTAAACTCTGTTTGTT
>Ga0056120_1000038_pt1 | contig 25234 bp, 24 predicted proteins | sample WorMettaBAHAMAS2_FD_71121 | JGI IMG/M metagenome (GOLD analysis project Ga0056120, IMG submission 71121) | Marine gutless worms symbiont microbial communities from Max Planck institute for Marine Microbiology, Germany - Olavius tantulus BAHAMAS.2 ...
CGTTCACGGGTGTGTCCACCGAGACTCAAGACAAGCATTCGAATTCTGCTGTATCATTCGGTGGACAACGACCTGCCGAATGATGCGTATGGCATGAACGTGACCCCGGATCATTTCCGGTGCCAGATGCAGTTTCTTCGAAACGCCCCACACATCGAGGTGGTTGACCTGCGCGACATGTGGAAATTACCCGATGGATCTACCCAGACTTATGTCATTATTACATTTGACAATGGGTTTCGGAACAATTTGTATCGCGCCGCGCCCGTGTTGGTCGATTACGGGTTTCCCTTTACCGTGTTTGTATCGGTTGGGCATGTGTACTCCGAAGACGCCCGTTTTCTGAATGCGGCCGAACTGCGACAACTTTCGGAGCTACCCGGGGCGTTCATCGGCTCGCACGGGATCACCCACCGACCCCTGACGCATCTTCCATTGAAATCCCTTACCGAGGAACTGGTGGATAGCAAAACAAGCCTGGAACGGATTTCCGGGCGTGAGATTTCAGCCATCAGCTATCCCCACGGAAAATGCAACAATCGCGTGAAGATCGCCGCCCGGCATGCCGGGTATGACTTGGGTGCCGCCAGTCGGTTCGGCACTAACCGACCCGGTGCCGATCGGCTTTTTCTTCATAGGACCGAAATCTGGGGGACCGATACGGTAGACGACGTCGATCGTAAGATCAGCGGACATTGGGATTGGTATGCCCTTTATCAGCGTCTACGCGGTCTCTGAGGCACGATCGCCGGGCAACATGGACGATGGTCTCCCCCGGGCATATAAAGAGATATACGAAGACAGACGGACGGCGTCACACGATCGGCCGTCCATGAATCAGCAATGCATCGATCGATAATCTCAGATGGCATTCCGGTCAGTGCGGTCGTCCCTTGCTATAATTGTATAAGTACGGTGGAAAGGGCGGTTGATTCCATAGCGGCCCAGTCCAGACCACCTATGGAAGTGATTTTGGTTGAGGACTGCAGTGCCGATGGAACCCTCGCACACATTCGCCGTTTGAAACAGAAGTACCCACCCGGCTGGATCCAAATTATTCAGCTTCGAAACAATGTTGGCCCCGGTCAGGCACGGAACATCGGCTGGGATATCGCCAATCAGCCCTATATCGCTTTTCTGGACGCCGATGACACATGGCATCCAGAGAAACTGAATATCCAATACCACTGGATGATGCGCCGCCCCGATGTCATGTTAACCGGACACGGGTACAAACCGATGGATCACCGCGACCGATCCTCTTCTCTTCCTGCAGACTGGACCGCGAAGCGGGTTTCGCCGCGTTTATTTCTCTTGAAAAACCAATTTTCGACACCATCGGCGATGCTCCGGCGTCCCATCGCGTATCGCTTCGATGATGGAAAAGGCCACTCAGAAGACTACCTGCTTTGGCTGGTCATCGCGTTAAGAGGACATCCGGTCTGGTATTTGGATTTGCCGCTGGCTTACGTGGGTAAAGCGATATACGGCGAAGCGGGTCAGACCAAAAGTTTATGGCAAATGGAAATCGGCGAGCTGAATACCTACATGCAATTACATAAAAACGGTTTTATTTTATTTGTTTCCCTCTATTTCCTTTCGATGTATTCTATCGTCAAATTTTTCAGAAGATCGTTGATTCTAAGCGCACGGCGATCGTTTCGATAATCGAGTCCCAACATTCAAAACGGGGATGATGGGCCTCACCAGCATACCTTCCCGAACCTAATGCCGTTTTCCATGATCAACCAGTTGCGTGGGATGCTTCGTTCCAAACTGAAACGGCATTGAATTCTTGACCGCTTCCGATGTTACGTCAATGGATGCGATAAACGGCGTTCAACGAAACTCCAAAATATTTCTGGTCTCGCGATGCGCCTGGACATTGTACAACTTTCGTTCAGGACTGATGAACGAACTTGTCCAGCGTGACGTTAGGGTGATTGGGGGAGGTGCCGGTGATGATGGATTTGTCAAACCCATTGAAGACCTGGGCGTGCCATTCAAGATTCTTCCGGTGGATAAAAAAGGTATAAATCCCCTTGCCGATCTTAAATTATTGATGTCCCTCTACCGTTGGTACAGAAATGAGAAACCGGATATCGTCCACCACTTCACCATAAAACCGGTGATCTACGGAAGCCTCGCAGCCCGATTTGCCGGAGTGCCCAGGATAATCAACACGATTACTGGGCTGGGATATGTCTTCACGGATAAAGAAGTTCATTTACTTCGACGTTTCGTCGAAATATTATATCGTCTGTCTTTGGGCGTATCCCATACGGTTTTTTTTCTAAACCGAGAAGACTTGGAATTTTTTTCATCAAGGATATTGCCGCATTCTGAAAAAGCCGTATTGCTCCCCGGGGAGGGTGTCAACTGCCACTATTTTTCTTCCGAGCATTACGAGCAGATATCCAACGATGGGAAACCCATCACGTTTTTAATGGTATCTCGACTCCTTAAGGATAAGGGGGTTTACGAGTTTGTCGAATCTGCCAAGATCGTTAAAAATAGGTATCCTGAGACTGAATTTCATGTTTTAGGGAAACGAGATACCCGAAATCCGAATGTCGTTTCCGCCACACAAATTCGGAAATGGCAAGAGAGAAAATTCATCACTTGGCATGGTGAGGCGACGGATGTCCGTCCGTTTATTGAGAGGTCCCATGTCATTGTATTGCCCTCATATCGAGAGGGTCTACCAAAATCCCTTCTCGAAGGTTCGGCCATGGAAAAAGCCATTATTGCCACAGACACAATCGGTTGCCGCGATGTCGTGGATAATGGTGTTACGGGCATCCTCGTACCCGTCAAAGATTCCACGGCACTTGCGGATGCAATGATTCAGTTGATTGAAGATCCGGTGAAACGCAGACGCATGGGCAGAGCAGGTCGTAGGAAGGTCGAGCGGGAATTTGACGAGCAAATCGTCATTCGTCAGACATTAGCGGCATATGGTGAAGATGAATGTGATCCAACCCGCCATGAACAGATGGTTACACCACCTGAATCATGTAATAAAGCCGATCGCTAAGCCGTAAGCATGCATACTGATGAATCGATGCCGGGTAATCCTAAACCGAACGGAGCGTTGACATGAGAGTTTTAATTACTGGAGGGGCTGGGTTCATCGGCTCCCATCTTGCCGAAGCCTATCTGGAGAACGGCCACGAAGTCTATATCATCGATGACCTGTCCACCGGTTCTTTGGAGAACATTAAATCCTTTCAGGACAACCCTCGATATCAAGATCGTCTTTTTGTCACGATTGATACGATCCTGAATCGGGAGGCCATGCTGGAGCTGACCGGCATATGCGATGTGGTATTCCACTTGGCGGCAGCTGTCGGGGTTCGTTACATCTTGGAGAATCCCCTGAAATCGATCATCACCAATATCCAGGGAACCGAGGTGGTCCTGGAGACCTGCAACAAATTTAAGAAAAAAGTGCTCATTGCCTCGACCTCCGAAGTATATGGTAAGCATAAACATGCCCCGCTGGTCGAAACCGACAATATCATTTATGGCCCCTCCACCAAGTTTCGTTGGAGCTATGCCGCTTCGAAGCTCATGGATGAATTCACCTCTCTGGCCTACTACCGTTCAAGAGGGCTCCAGGTCATCATCACCCGTTTATTCAACACAGTGGGACCCCGCCAGACCGGCACCTACGGCATGGTCATCCCACGGTTCGTACTTCAGGCCATCAAGGGCGAGCCTCTGACCGTATATGGAGATGGGAGTCAGACCCGCACCTTTACATATGTCAAGGATGTGGTGGAAGCCTTGATTGGTTTGATGGCATCGGATCGCACCGTCGGGGAAATTTTCAATATCGGAGGGACGGAGGAGATTACCATTCTGGCGCTGGCAAACAAGATCTTAACGTTGACCGGTTCCACATCGGCTGTCGAACTGGTGCCGTACGATAAGGCGTTTGAAAAAGATTTTGAAGACATGCAACGCCGGGTCCCCGGGATCGATAAAATTAGAGACGCCATCGGTTTTGAACCCCGCACCGATTTGGATTCCATACTGAATCATACCATCGAGTACATGAAAAACCGCTAACTCGACGATGTTATGAACGGGAACGTCGACACAACCCCTATAATGACCCACTTGGTATGACCTACCTGTTACCCGTAGCAGCGTTTATGATCTGCCTGGCCATGACCCCCATGGTCCGTCGCATCGCCATTGGACGGGGATGGGTGGCCCGACCCAGTCAAGAGCGGTGGCACAAGAAGACAACCGCCCTGATGGGCGGTATCGCCATATATATAGGAACCTCCATTCCCTTGTTGCTGATTGCAGATTTTACGTCCCTGATACCCCATTAGGTCAGGAACCCAGGGCCCGTTCCGATCGCGGATCCTCCAACCGTCCTATGGATCGGCATGACATTGATGTTTGTGCTGGGATTGCTGGATGATTTTATCACCATAAAACCCCACACCAAGCTCCTGGGAAAATCATGATCGCCTCCCTGGTGGCTTTTCTCGGTTTCTGGCTGAACTGGTTTGTCTCCTTGACCGGCGATACCATGGTCACCATTTTTTGGATTGTGGGAATCACCAATGCCCTGAACCTGCTCGACAATATGGATGGATTGTGCGCCGGCATCAGCCTGATCACAGCGTTGGGACTGGCCTGGATGTTCGGAACGGATTCTTTTCACATCATGCTGGCCGCCCTGATTCTGGTGGGCGCGTTGGCCGCTTTCTTGATATACAATTTCAATCCGGCATCGATTTTCATGGGGGACTCGGGCAGTTTGATGATCGGTTTTTCGTTGGCCTTTCTGAGCATGACCTACGCCGAAATACACGCGACCACCCGGATCGCCGCCGTTGTTGTGCCGGTTCTCATTTTGATGGTTCCCATCTTTGATACAACCCTGGTGACGCTGATCCGCACATTGAGCGGTAGAAAAGCATCCATCGGCGGGAAAGATCACACCTCCCATCGGTTGGTGCTAATGGGGTTCACCGAGCGGGGGGCGGTGCTGTTTCTGTACGGTGTCGCCTCGGTGTCCTGTCTGAGCGCTTTTTTTGTCAGTCGCACCGACAATTTGACTTCGCCGGCGGTGATTATTCCGACGGGGTTGGCGATTCTTTTGATGGGCGTCTATTTGGCTCAGCTGCGGGTGTATCCCGAAAAAGAGTTCTCCGTTCTGAGGGGAAAAGCGTACACCCCGATTCTCATCGAGGTTACGTACAAGAAGCACATTCTGTTGGTTTTGATGGATTTGGGGCTCATCGCTTTTTCCTACTACCTGTCCTACCGCCTCCGGTTTTCCGGTGACGAATTCGCCTTCTATGTTAAAGTGTTTTTACGATCCCTGCCGGCGGTTATCGCATGTAAATTTTTGACATTTTTCGCCATCGGAATTTATCGCGGTATCTGGCGCTATATGAGCATTAATGACGTCTATGTGTACTTAAAAGCATCCATCGCTGCGACGCTGCTGACCGTGGCGGCGGTCACGTTTCTGTTTCGGTTCAAGGGTTTCTCAAAGGGCATCTTCATTATCGATTGGTTTCTCACCACCGGTTTTCTTCTCGGTACCCGAGGTTCCTTCAGACTGTTTTTGGATACCATCAAACGAAAATCTCTTGCCGGTGACCGTGTGTTCATTTACGGAGCCGGAAGGGGAGGGGAGATCCTGCTGCGGGAAATTTTGAATAATACCCGTCTCAAAATTCGATCGGTGGGGTTTATTGACGATGACTATCTAAAGGTTGGCAAAAAACTTCAAGGCTATCCGATTCTCGGAACCTTTCAGGATATCAGCGGATTGCAGGAAAAGCATCAGATCGATGGATTACTGGTTTCCTTTAGCAGCACCGCTCCAGACCATATGGACAAGGTGTTGGATTACTGCCGGGAACGGGATCTGTTTATTAAAAAATTTTCCATCTGCTTTGATGACATTTCGATGTCCCCCAGAGTCCCCTATTATGACGCCTTTCAAAACACCTTCCGTTCTTCCCCCAGGTTAGTTCATTCCGTTCGACCCGCTCAACGCCGATTGAACATCTCCGATAATCTGAGTTGAAATCCGAGACATGGCACGGCTCATGGCTTCGGACAATGCACGGGGGGATTTACCCGTTAAGGGCTCCCGTTCCGAATAGGTGTTCTGGAACAGAACCGAGCGACCTTTTCCCGGTGAATCCTCGGATGTAAGTGTTGCATTGAGTGTCAGTACGGCAATCCAGACCCTATCCGTATTTTCTTCGAAAAATCCTCAATTTCTCCCTCCAGACTGTGTGACGGCGCCAGAAGGCTGTTCGGAGACAGCACAGCCTTGAACATCTCTGTGGCGCGAAAATCCCGAAGTAACAGATAGGTCACCATCTCCCCGGGTGATGCCTGCCATTTGTGGTATCGGTAGGTTTCTCTCCGGAACGGGTCTTCCTTGTAGACGATCTGTTGCGTTCGATAAAACGGGATTGCCTCAACGGTCTCGATCCTCAGGACGTGACGGTTTGAAGGTGACCGGGTAGGCTCCGGGGCTGGATATTCCAGGGTATACAGCTGGGTCTCGGGCGCCTGCTGTTCCGGTCCCAGGTTTACCCCGCATCCAAACAGGACCAGAAGGCTGACGGCCGACAGAAATGAGAAAAGCGTTCGCGGTTGACTCCATGCTATGGGGCGGCCCATCATCATGACTTCCTCTCTGAGCGTCACGCAACTCTATCCCGGACATTGCACCAAAAGGAGACATTCATGGGCAAGGCATTTCGAGGTGAAGCTGTAGTCTAACTACCGCGAGCCTTGAATAACGCAGTCCATGGATGTTTCCTTTTGGCCCGTAGGGTGGACACTTTTCAGCCCGTTTTGTTACTTCGATGATTACACTATGTATTTTCACAGAACAGCCCAGTAAACAGTCTAACTCATCGATTTTGTCTCATTTCAGCCATCCGCTGAAAAGAGTTCATGCAATGTTCGGGCTATGGTCGGTCGCTCTCATCCACCGTGCCGATCTTTCGAGGCGGGCGGGGTTCGCTGAATATCAGCAGTGACGGCTGGTCTGCGAGAACATTCAACAACCGATCCAGATTTCCCAAGGTGGTTCGAAGATCCCGAAGGGTCATCACCAGTTGGCGTTCCAGATTTCCGACCCTCGGACGACTATCCCTAACGAGCTCAGTGCTGGCGGCAAACATGGATTCGGCCTCCTGAAGGGTAGACCTCAGATCGGCGATGGCCGGACTGAGCTCATCTTTGACCTCACTGATGTTTCGGTCCAGATTTTCAACCGCCACATCCACTTGATCCAATGTGGCATCCGCATGCCGGCCGACATCCCGAAATGCGGCGCCGGCGGACTCCACGTTTGCCAGAATGTGCTCGATTCTGGGATGGGTGAGCAGCGTACGGGCACTGGCCAAGGTCTCCCGGAGATCCGTCGAGAGGCGTCCGATTTGCGCCTCATCAATGGCCACCGATGCCCGGTCGATGGTCTGTTTGAGTCGAGTCGTAATGCCCACCAGGTCAATGCCGCGGAGCTGCTCCACCACATCGGTGATGCCGTCCATGATCTGCTTCATACCGGAGGGCCGAGTTGGAATGATCGGGTATTTGGATGGAAACGTGATTTTCGGTGACCAATCCGGTTCATCGAAGGCCCGTTGATCGAGTTCGATAAACATGACTCCGGTAAATCCCACCACCCTCAACTGGGCGACCCAATCGGCATCCGGTTGAATGTCCTTTTCGATATTGAGCACGGCCTGAATCAGTTCGCCGTCCGGCGCGACCGAGAGGCTAACCAGTCGTCCCACCGGAACCCCTCGATATTTTACCGGTGAGTCCTTGTCGAGGCCCTGGACAGACTCGGCAAAATATGCTGCAAAGTACTGCCCACGATCCAGATAATGGGACATGCCCAGCCAGATCACCGCAATGATCAAGATTGCGAGGCCGACAATGACAAACAGACCGACACTGAATTGGGTGCGGATGGACGCCACTATAAGCGATCCTTTTCAGAATAGGGTGTTCATGGCTGGTTCTCCGACGCGGCCATGGGATCACGGATTTGACGTAGAAAAAAATTACGGACAATCGGATTGGCCGATAACCGTTTCAATTCGTGGGGATCTCCTTCGGCGATGATTCCCTTTCGCGTTTTATCAAGCATGATGGATCGATCGGCCACGCTTAAAATCGTGCCCAGATCATGGGTGACAATGACCATGGTGGTGCCGAGACTCTGGTTGATACGGCGGATCAATTCATCGATCTCAGCCGATATCACCGGATCCAGGCCCGAGGTTGGCTCATCGAGAAAGAGGATACTGGGATTTAACGCGAGCGATCTGGCGAGCCCGGCACGCTTTTTCATACCACCGCTGATCTACGACGGCAGGTGATGTTCATACCCGTCCAGGCCCACGGCGCACAATTTCATTCGGGCTAAAGACGCCACATCCGTTTTGTCCAAATCGGCGTATTCCAGAATCGGCAGGGCCACATTTTCTCCGATGGTCATGGATCCGAACAGGGCACTGCCCTGAAAAAGCACCCCGAGCTTTCTTAGGGTGCGATGATACTCCCGGCTGTCGCAGTGGGTGATATCCACACCATCAATCACCACCGTCCCGGACAGGGCCCGATCGAGTCCAACCATGTGGCGCAGTAGCGTACTTTTTCCGCAGCCGCTGGCGCCGAGAATGACCAGAATCTCTCCCCGGAAAACATCCAGGGACACGCCGTCGAGGATGATATCCCCTCTATAACCGGCTACAATGTTGCGAACGGAAATGATCGTGTCTTTGGACATGCTTACCAGTAGTTGCGAACGAATGCAAAAATCGCATCGAAGAAGATAATAAAGAAAATACCACTGACCACGGCGGATGTTGCGGCATTTCCGACCGAGGCTGCCCCGCCGCGGGTCTGGAAGCCGCGAAGACAGCCGATCCAGGATATAACGGCTCCAAAAACGACGCTTTTGGTAAAGCCCCACAGAAAATCCGACAGCGTCAGGGAGTCGATGGTCTGATCCAGATAGGCGGCCATCGTGAGGTCCAGCATCATCACCCCAACGATGAGGCCGCCGAGGATACCGGCAATGTCGGCGAAAAGAGACAGCAGCGGTACCACCATGATAGACGCCAAAATCCGGGGAACCGCCAGGAACAACGGCGGTCGAAATCCCATGATAAAAAGCGCGTCGATCTCCTCGGATATGCGCATGGTGCCGATTTCCGCGGCAAATGCCGAACCCGAGCGGCCGGCAACAATAATGGCGGTCATGATCGGGCCCAGTTCGGACACCATGGCAATGGCCACCAGGGAGGCCACATAAATGGTGGCGCCGAACTGTCTCAGCTGGAGCGCCGCCGTAAACGCCAGGACCAATCCGAGCAGAAAACTGATCATGGTGACATTGGGCAGCGCATCGACGCCTGTTTTTTCCATCAATGACACCGTATCGTTCCAGCGGAGCGATCGCGGGTGGGCGATTGCATAGCCGAAGGCGAGAAGCACCGATCCCAGAAAGGAAACCAGATATCGAATATTAAAGAACAGTGTCAGCGTGGCGTCCCCCAGACGGGAAACCGCTCCAGCTTGTCGTTGTTCAAAGGTTGCCCGACAACTGTCAGCTTCGTTGAAGTTGACCAGGGACAGCATTTGCCCAACATGGCCGGGCACCTTAAGCAACTCCACCGTACCCCCCTGATTCACAACATTGTCGCGTAGCCGGGAGAGCAGCAGTGCCCCGAAGTCGTCCAGGTACGTCACACCCTCAAGATCCAGGCGCAGACGTGACGGTCGACGGGTTTCGACGGCGGCCGTGACCTCTTGCTGGATTCCGGAAACAGTGGTGATATCCAGCCGTCCTGCCAAACGAAGTCGACATTCACCGTCGGCATCCATCGCCACGTCAAAGTGAACCGGCACATCATGTTCTGAATCGACCATGGGCGTAGGGCTTCAGTGTGGATGTTGCTTGAACTCGATGATCCTCTGCTGCCTGCTGTGGGGGACAACGTCAGATCAGATGAACATTGTTTTTCAAGCGAAGGTGCGGTTGTTCAGCTTGGGCGATAGCCGGTAATTTCCAATTCCCCACGATTTGCTGGAGCCAAGCGTGAATCTCATTTCAGAGAATGGCTAGGATAGTAATTTATGATTCCAACGATAACGGCGGGTAACCTTTTCGCCCCATCGCGACACCGTCGCATGTCGTGACATCGTAGCGCGATTTCATTCGGAACGATCATGCACCATGTCAGGCGATCCCTGCGCTTCTGTCGAGAATTGGCTTTCCATCAGGTGATGGTTGGAATACATCTCCGGTCATTTGCCGAAGGCCTGATAATCCGTGTCCGTGGCATTTTGGGTGGATGAAATGCCCTGGGCGAGCAGGGTTTGTACCCTGTCCAAAGTCGGGCATGCTCGAAAGCATTCTGGAAACTGCTCGTACCGTGTACAGGTTCTGCATGGGCTTTGAATCAGGTAGCCGATGTCAAAATCAAATTTATCCCGCATGGTATCCTACCATCTGATGGATCACAGAATCTTGCCGACCCGTTCGTATAGTTTGGGATGGGTGCAGATCTCGAAAAACGATCTGGAGGTCTCTCCGGAGATTTTCCCGGTCTCGGCGGACAATTCCATGATGGGGGCTTCTCGAACCACCATCGGCTGATACTTTCCGGAAATCAGCGGAATCTTGCCGGCGAAGAACCGGCTTTTGCTCTCAAGAGGGCCTTTGAGACCCACTGAAAATGGTTTTAGATCGATTTCATTGCCGAGTTTCTGGAAACCGCTGGGATGCAGTTCGATCCCATTGACATTGAACCGTAGATATAAATCATCAGCGGTTGCCGCCCCCTCGTCATCTGAATGTGTCTGAAACACATACAGGTTAAATCGTCTGGTCTGTTTTCCAAGTACTGTCCGGATCGCTTTATCGCACCCGGAAAGACGGTCGGCGAGATTAATCACCGACGAGATCATGATCCGGTTCGGCCCGTCGAAGAGAAATGCTGGCGCAGTTTTATTGTAGCAGATTCCGATTCCCAACTCGAGTATCGGCAGGTTGTTCTTTTGGCTTTTGACATTGTACTCCCGGACAATGTTCAGCATCCGGATCGCCAGACCGCAGGCCCGGGCCACACTGTACCACCCTTCCGGGGTTTCCTCCTGTTCGAATATGGAGAGGATGAGCGCGTCCCCTTCAATAAACTCTTTGGTGGAATCGTAATCGAACAACACTTGTGTAATCGGATCAAAGAAATTAAGGCTGAAGTAGGAGGCCGGATTCAGGCCTCGCTCTTTCATATGATAGGTCAGATCTGTAGACCCTCGTACATCCGCTTTAACGATGACATGCCCAATGACCGGCTGCTCTTTCTTTTCCTGTTCAGAGCTCAATAGAAAATCGTACAGCGTCCGGTTTTCTTTGGACAGGGCAATAATTTTCTCGTCCACTGCCAAATGAACCGAGGCCATATATCGCTTCAGCAGGGAAGCCAAGGTCATGTCTCGGTAATAACGGAAAAAGGCGGTGAGGAATTCATAAACATACGCTTTTTGCTGCTTGGATGATATTCGTTTGGCCCGCTTGGCCACCTTGTGGAGAGGGGCCATGGAGATGGGTTTTCCGATGAACTCTTTAATCCTATCCAATCGTCCGGCAATCTGTTTTCGTATCGAGGGCTGTGTGATATAGGCGTGAACTTGACGGGGTGTTAGGGGAGGGCAGTATTCCCGGTAAACCGACGTCATCTCAAACGCCGCGTTAATACGTATCGGCAGTTTTTCTTTTTTAAATCTTTTAAAGAACAGTTGGTAAATCTTTTTCTGTGCTCGGATCTGCTGCTTTAGCGCTTTCAGTTCTTCTTTAGGTGCTTTTTCTGATCGGCGGCGACGGTATTGCCGTTGAGTCCCCTCCGGGTTAAACAGGACATTAACATTTTCTTCATTCATAAGCCATGGGTTGGGAGGCCTCTTCCGGCCGTCTTCTAAATCCTCTCCTTCCGTTTTAGGGGGCGTTTCGGCCAAAGGATGGAGGCCGATATCATTGAAAAAGTTTTCAAGTAACATCGTGACCCGCTCCACACTGTCCGGATCTTCGATACGGGTGTTTAGAAGAACATAATGCTCTATCAGCACTTCGTCGTCATAGAGAGATTCCGCATGGATCAAGCGGTTGGTGAAGACATATTCCGGAAGGATGCTTTCTCTTCCGAAATTGGCTTCCCTTAATTCCACAACCCCCTTCCGCTGACAGTCGATAAACATCTCCAGCAACTCATCGCTGGACTGTTGCAAAATGCGTCCGCGTTTCTGCCGGATTTGTTTCAGCTGCTCTTTGAGCTTCATGCTTTCGCTGGTGTCTCGGGTTTCATGCTGCGGTGCCAGTTCCACCGATCGGATCACATGCTCAATGTGCTCGATGACGCGATCAAACTGGGTCCGAAGCTCGTCAAAGATCAGTTTGGACACGGCCACCTGGGCCAGAAAATCGATCTGAATTTCTTTGTGGGATTTGGCAGCGTGGACCCCTGATGTCAGCACCGCGGTGCAGTCTTCTTTGAACCGTTCTTTTACTTTGGTCCATTCGGCGGCCCGGTCGGTTTTTAGCATCTGTTGGGTCCCGGTATGCCGGGTCACAATATACAGGGCCGACCGTTCAACGGATTGGATCAGCTGTTGACTCAGACGAACGTCAAAATGAACATTGTCAACACCGATTGCCAACCGATCAAGGGAGAATTGAATGTCATACCGCTGCACCGGAAGGCCTTCTACGATGGATTGACTGGAAGATGCCATGATATGCTCACCTGAAGAAGGTTGATAGGATCGGTTTATTCCTCGCTTCACTCAAATGTAGGAGATGTCATAGCATTAATGGGTCATGTTGTCTAACCTGAACCGGGCATGAACAGATTTCAAAAAGTGGTTAAATCCGGCTCTCCTTGGGCGGGATTACCGCTTCGTTTCAAAAGGACAGCCTGGATCGTCATCGGTTCCGGTGCATCGGGACCGGGTTCCATTGGCCCTGGAAGGTGTTATGTTTACCGGACAGCGGCCATATGATATGGGATGGCAGCGAACCGCCCGGGCGGGTCATCACCTGCCGGAATCGAAACCGGAACCGTGTTCATTCGGATTCCATCGGAAAGATAGGGGACATCATGGGAAATGGTCATATGCGGGTGGGAGTCGGCTACGACGTTCATCGGCTGGAAAGCGGAAATCCTCTGATCATCGGGGGCGTTCGCATTGCTTTCGACAGAGGTCTTAAGGGACACTCGGATGCCGATGTCCTGACACACGCCATCTGTGACGCTATCCTGGGTGCGGCGGGCTTAGGGGACATCGGTCACCTGTTTCCGGATACGGATCCGGTGTACCGTAATATTAACAGCTTGAAGCTCTTGGGACAGGTGGTTGACATGACCCGCCGCAAAGGGATGCAGGTTGTGAACATCGATGCCACCGTGATGGCCCAAGCCCCGAAAATGTCTCCCTATCGGCAGGAGATGCAGGCGAACATCGCCGAAGCCGCTTCCATTGAAAATACTCGGGTGAACGTCAAAGCGACCACCACGGAAGGCTTAGGATGGATCGGGAGACAGGAAGGCATCGGAGCCATGGCCATTGCCCTGCTAACCGTTCAACTGCCGGCCGAACCGGCATGATCGCCCGGCACCGCATCGCAGGCACGGACCGGAGTCTTTGCCTCTCCGGGTTTGGCCCCTGAAGCAAGCCCCTTGACGATATCGAACCGGGGACATCCACCGGTCCGGCTAACATGAACCCATAGAATCCCATCAGTGCTCATGTCTGCGTTCCACCTCATATCCGAATTTGCCATGAAAGGGGATCAGCCTGAGGCGGTGGATGCCCTATCGGAACGGCTCCTGGACGAACAGGAACAACATGTGCTTCTCGGGGTTACCGGTTCCGGGAAGACCTTTACCATGGCCAACATCATCGAGCGACTGAACCGCCCCACGTTGGTGATTGCCCCGAACAAAACCCTGGCCGCCCAGCTGTTTAACGAATTCAAATCCTTCTTCCCGGACAACGCGGTGGAATACTTTGTCAGTTACTACGATTATTACCAGCCCGAAGCCTACATCCCCACTACAGATACCTATATCGCGAAGGATTCCTCCATCAATGAAATGATCGACAAACTTCGTCACTCGGCCACCCGATCGGTTTTGTCACGGTCCGATGTGATCGTGGTTGCCAGTGTGTCCTGCATCTTTGGATTGGGAGCGCCCGAGGACTATCTTTCCTTGCGGGTGGACCTCGAGACCGGCATGGCCCTGGATCGGGAGCGGCTGCTTTCGGACCTTGTCAACATACACTATGATCGCAACGACATGGATTTCTATCGGGGTGTCTTCCGGGTGCGTGGCGATCGCGTTGAGATTTTTCCGGCAGCGGAAGAAGATATGGCCATACGCGTTGAATTTTTCGGAGATGAGGTAGACACCTTATGTGAGATCGATCCGTTGCGGGGGACGATACGTCGTCGCATGTCACGGGCCACCATTTTTCCGGCCAGCCATTATGTGACCCAACACAGCACCCGAAAAAGGGCAATGGAGTCGATTCTGGCCGAGCTAAAGCAACGGATCGCGTTTTTCAGGGCTCACCAGCGGCTGGTGGAGGCCCAGCGCATAGAAGAACGGACCCACTTTGATGTGGAAATGATCCAGGAACTCGGTTTCTGTACCGGCATTGAAAATTATTCCCGACACCTGACGGGGCGGCTTCCGGGGGAACCGCCGCCGACACTTCTGGACTACTTTCCGGATGATTTCCTACTGTTTATCGATGAAAGCCATATCGCGGTACCGCAGCTCAATGCGATGTTCAAGTGTGACCGGTCGCGGAAGGAAACCCTAGTGGAGTATGGTTTTCGCCTACCCTCGGCCTTGGATAACCGGCCGCTGCGATTTTCTGAATTTACATCAAAAATTTCCCGGGTGGTATATGTGTCGGCGACCCCGTCCAATTATGAGATGAAGGCATCAAAACACAAGCCGGTGGAACTCATCGTTCGCCCTACGGGTCTCGTTGATCCGGAGGTGGTGATCCGTTCCGCCGGGAATCAGGTAGATGACCTCTTCGAAGAAATCGGATTGTGCATTCAACGGAACGAGCGGGTTTTGGTGACCACCCTCACGAAACGGATGGCAGAGGATCTCACGGAATACTATTCGGATCTGGGAATCCGGGTGCGTTATTTGAACTCCGACATTAAAACTCTCGAACGTATGGACATTATCCGGGATCTGCGGCGTGGTGAGTTTGATGTCCTGATCGGCATAAACCTGCTCCGGGAAGGATTGGACATCCCCGAAGTATCTCTGGTGGCCATTTTGGATGCGGATAAAGAAGGCTTTCTCCGTTCCACCCGCTCCCTGATCCAGACCTTTGGACGTGCGGCCAGGAATGTGAATGGAATGGTGATTCTATATGCCGACATGGTTACGGATTCCATGAACCGGGCCATGACAGAGACCTCCCGTCGGCGTCGAATCCAGGAAGACTTCAATCGCCGCCATGATATTGTTCCAACCACCGTCCAAAAGTCGATTGTGTCGGCCTTCGATGACTTGTTTGACGCCCCGGTGGATGACCCTGCCGACGGCATTGGGGAAGCCCAGATGACATACGTCCCCCTGGAAAAACTGGACAGCGTCATGGAACGACTCGAAAAGGAAATGAAAGAGGCGGCCCGTTCCCTCGAATTCGAAAAAGCCGCACAACTTCGAGATGAAATGCGGACGCTTCGCAAGCGGATTGTGTTTGAGGAATAATACCGTGGATCGACCAAAACACGACCCTTCTTCCACCCAGGATGACTTCCATGAACAGCTGAACCGGGCGACGCCGGATCCCGGTGTTTATGTCATGAAAGATATCTCCGGCCGCGTCCTTTATGTGGGGAAGGCCAGGGACCTGAGAAAACGACTGTCCAGCTACCGAAAACCCGAGCAGATGCTGGATATCAAAACCCGTGTATTGATTCGAAAAGTCGTGGGCCTCGAAACCATTGTCACCCGATCCGAAAAGGAGGCCCTGATTCTCGAATCGAATCTAATTAAACGATATCGTCCGAGATATAACGTTAATTTAAAGGACGACAAGCGCTATCCGTCACTCCGACTGGACACTCGGCAGGATTATCCGAAATTGACCATCGTCCGCAAAATTCAAAAAGACGGCGCCATGTATTTCGGTCCCTTTGCGTCTGCCCATGCCGTTCGGGAAACACTCAGATTTATCGACAAGACGTTTAAACTCAGAAAGTGCAAACGCAGCGAATTCAAGACACGCACGCGTCCCTGCCTGCACTGTCAAATGCAGCGCTGCCTGGCTCCCTGCTGCATGGATATCCATAAAGGCGACTATGCCGATATCGTCCGAGAAGTGATCCTGTTTTTAAAGGGGCGGACGCCGGAACTCATCCAAAAGGTCCGACTCGAAATGGAACAGGCCGGAGCGGCCCAGGAATTCGAACGGGCCGCCGCGTTGAGAGACAAGATGTTTGCGCTCCAAAAGACCCTCGAAAACCAGATCGCGGTCAATACGGATTTTAAGGACCGGGATGTTTTCGGCCTTGCCCGAGACGCCCATATCGGAGTGATTACCCTGCTGTCGGTACGAGGAGGGTTTCTGATGGGCTCTCGCCATTTTGAGTTCCCCGATCCCATGTCCAGTGACGGAGAAGTGCTGAGCATGTTTATTCGTCAGTATTATGAACGCGTATCCGATCTTCCGGAAGAAATTCTGCTATCCGTGGAAATGAGTGATCAGGCGCTGGTTGCGGATTGGTTGTTCCAACTTAAGGGCACCCGGATCCGCCTGCTGTTTCCCAAGCGGGGAGAAAAGGCCGATCTGGTCAAAATGGCCGTCAGGAATGCGATAAAAACGGCAACAGAACGATCCGAGGCCATTACTTCCGAGTTGGCTCTCCGGAATCGGCTGAAACAGCGGCTCCGGCTCAAGGGCCGTCCGGATCGGATCGAGTGCATTGATATCTCAAATCTCCAGGGGAGCGATCCGGTGGCGAGCATTGTGGTGTTCGAGAACGGGGCGCCCCAAAAACGCGCCTACCGTCGCTACCGGGTCCGGTCCATTGATTGACCGGATGATTACGGCGCCATCGCGGAAATCCTCCGGCGGCGATTTCAGAAAAAGGGGACAACAACCCGATCGCCGGAATTACTGATCATCGATGGCGGTAAGGGGCAGTTGAACATGGCAACATCCGTGCTCGAGGAATTGGGTCTGTCGGATCGTTTCGATGTGATTGGCATCGCCAAACCGAACACCGAAAAGGGGGAGACCCTAGATAAAATTTTCATCCCCGGTCGTGCGGATCCGGTGCTCCTGGGTGGAGATCGAAACCTATTGTTGTTTCTGCAGCGCATCCGAGATGAGGCTCATCGGGTGGCGATTGCCTACCACCGCAAACGCCGGAGGCAGCAGGCCACCAAGTCAATTCTGGATCGGATTCACGGCGTCGGAGAAAAACGCAAGCGGGCACTTCTGGCTCAATTTGGGAGTATAAAAAACATCCGGGCAGCCGCACTTGACGAGTTGCGCGCGGTGCCCGGAATGAATCGTTCGACAGCCGAAGCCGTCCACCAGTTTTTCTCAGATCAGAGCGTTTGAGATTCCTAGGATGGGTATTGTTCCGCTGGCGGGCCCATCCTTTATTTTAGTGCGGCTATAATCTCCACGAGTTCACGAACGGCATCGGCAGAATGATTCAGGGCGGCCTGCTCCGTATCGGTCAGTTGAATCTCGATGATATCTTCGATACCCGCCGCACCCAATTTGGCCGGTACGCCGATGAACAACTTATCAATGCCGTATTCCCCTTCCAGATAGACGGCGCAGGGAAGGATCTTCTTTTTATCCTTGAGAATCGATTCGGCCATCTCAACCGCTGCGGAGGCCGGCGCATAGTAGGCGCTACCGGTTTTCAACAGGCTGACGATTTCAGCACCGCCAGTCCGGGTGCGTTCCACCAGTGCATCAATACGATCCTGAGGCATCAGCTCGGTGATCGGAACTCCGGCCACCGTTGAATAGCGGGGAAGGGGAACCATGGTATCACCGTGTCCGCCAAGCACAAATGCATGGGTGTTTTCCACAGACACGTTCAGTTCCATGGAGATGAACGCCCGAAATCGTGCCGAGTCGAGCACTCCGGCCATCCCCAGAACCCGTTCCTTGGGAAAGCCGCTGGCCTCAAAAGCGACATGACACATCGCATCCAGGGGATTGCTGACAATGATCAGGATGGCATCCGGAGACAGTTTGGCGATCTCCTTGGTCACCCCCTTCATAATCCCGGCATTGGTGCTGATCAGATCATCACGGCTCATGCCCGGTTTTCTCGGGATTCCTGCCGTGATGATAACGATGTCCGATCCCGCAGTGGCTTCGTACCCATTGGTTCCGACCAGGTGGGCATCATGCTTTTCAATGGGTGCCGCCTCAGTCAGATCCAAAGCCTTTCCCTGGGGAACGCCTTCAATGATATCTACCAGTACGACATCACACAAGTCTTTCTCGGCCAGGCGTTGAGCTGCGGTTGCCCCGACATTACCGGCGCCGACAACGGTTACTTTCTTGTCCATGATGGGCCCTCCAATATATAATAAGGATGTGTTAGTGGGAACGTAAATGGAATGTGTTCAAGATGCCGAAAAGACGTTGATACCACACCGTAAACGAAAGTCAACAGATAAATGAACGCCTTCGAATTGTTGACAATATAGCCATTTACGGGCTACTATAATTGACTTAAAAGACGCCGATTCAACCCCTTGCAGACCGCTCCATCGACGGTTGTAAAAAGGTGCCTGTTCCACTGGGCAGCAAGGCAAGACGGCGTTGAACAGCGTCCGCGATGGCAACAATGAAAATAGAAGAGGGGCCATGGATCTCGCTCAAAAAATAAAATTGTTGCTCCACGAGGCAGATCTGTACCGTTCCCAGGGATTGCTGAACGAGTCGCTGGAACGTTATGCAGCGGCAGCCGACCTGATCCGCAAAGTCGGCCGAATCAAAAACAGAGACAGTATATTGGGAGGCATTGCCAAAAAAGTGAAGGCCGTGCAGCGGGAGCTGGACGCTTTTGATAGTGCGCCGAAAGCGCCTGAAATGTCAAAGGAAATACAGGATCTCATCAAGGATAAGTTCTCATTTGCACCGGACGACACCGCCGGGGCTCTGGAAGGCGCTATTGCCCTGGCCAAGTTCGGTCAGTTTGAACGCGCCTTGCTGGAGTTTCGAAAACTGTTGGCTGTTCCCGATATTCGCGTACCCGCCGCGAAGAATATTGTCCGCTGCCATATCTCCCTGGAATCCTATGACGAGGGTATTGAAGAGTTCCAGCGATGGAGCGTTGGGGGCGAGTTTGATCCGGCGCAGTTGGAAAACCTCCGGATCTTCTTTCAGGGAATACTGGATAAGCGCGGCATTGATCGGACCATCGCCCTGGCGGATTCTGCCACTCTGGACTTTGACGGGGACATCGAAATGATGGGACTGGATTCGGAACCCGGCGCCGCCGGTGAACCCCAGTTGGACGAAGATGAGCTCCTGGACATCAGTTCCATCGGAATTTTCATGGATGACGGCCCTCAAAGTGGAGAACTGGTTGAATTCGATGTCAGCTTTCAGTCCGGAAATGAAGTCAGCCTTCTCGTCCAAAGTCGTGATAAGGGGCTGGTGGACCACTTGTCCGTTGGAACCAAATTGAAAAATATTGAATTCTACTCGCCCTTTGCCATGTTTAAGGGCTCAGGCATCATTACTTCGAATACAAAAATTTCCACCGGACCCAAGCGCGGAGACTACAGCTTGGACATCAAAGTAACCAGCACCTGATATAACGCTGACCGTGTAAACCACCAGGTCCTGAAGCCATGGAGATTCATTTTTCGCGGAGCGGTTGAGAATGGCGACGATTAATTTGAAGACACGGGAGATTGAGGCCAAGATCGTTTACTATGGCTGCGGTCGAGGAGGTAAAACCACCAATCTCGAATATATCTATAAAACATATAAGAAGCAGGTCACCGGTGATATGGTGTCTATCACCACCGAAGGTGATCGCACGCTGTTTTTTGACTTTCTTCCCATCGGTCTTGGCAAAATTAGAGGTTTTGATGTAAAGATCCAGCTTTATACCGTCCCAGGGCAGGTCCAATACAGCTCTACACGTAAACTGGTCTCGAAGGAGGTGGACGGTTTGGTATTCGTTGCCGATTCTTTGAAAGTCCGTCGCGAAAAAAATATGATGTCGCTGAAGGATATGCAAAAGAATCTCAAAGAGTACGGTTTGAGTATTTTTAAAATTCCTTTGGTATTGCAGTACAATAAGCGGGATTTGGCTGATGAAGGCTTCCCCATGCTGTCTACTGAACAGTTGGATCATGATTTGAACCGGCAGTTCAAGGTCCCGGCTTTTCCGGCAAGCGCTCTAAAAGGAGATGGTGTCGGCATCACGCTGAAGGAGTGTTTGAAATTGACGCTGAAGTCACTTAAGAAGCAATTTCAGGAAGGATAGAAAGGCTTCCTATGAACGATGGGGTGGCACTTTCGGGCAGTCTCAGTTTTTTGAACCTGGGAGATCTGCTTCAGCTTTTCGGATCAAACGGGAGCACGGGAATCCTGCGTGTTTACAGCTCCCACAGCCCGGAGCCCGGCGTGATTTACCTGCAGCAGGGCAATCCGGTAAACGCCTTTGCCGGCTCTCAGACAGGGACGGAGGCCTTGTTTGCATTGTTTGGCTGGATCGAGGGGGAGTTCCAGTTTACTTCCCAAGAGATAACGGAAGAGAAAGTCATTACCAAAGGCCGGATGGAACTTATTTTAGACGGGCTGCGGAAGCTGGATGACGGTGAAGTCGAAAAGCTGGGTTCTGTGAGCCCGGACACGGAGGCTTCGGATATCATGGGATCGGATGACGGCGGGCCGCTGATCAAAGGTCCGTTGGTCGATTACATGTACATCGTCGACGAGGAGGAATATTCCGACGGACAGGAAATCGTCCGAGAAAAAAGCACGGAAACTGGATTTGGGTCATCGTTCAAGGCATTGTCCAGGTGCTTAAGGATACTCCGGAAGGCCCCATTAAAATCGTTCGGATCACCGACGGTGCGTTTGTTGGATCCATGGCAACCTTTACGGTCAACGGCAATATCCGCAGTGCCACGAACATTGCCATGGGAAACGTGTCTCTGGGTGTGCTGGACACCCAGCGGCTGTTCACCGATTTCTCAAATCTCACCCAGGGTTTTCGCAGATTCCTCCTAAGCCTGGACCGGCGTCTTCGTGAAGTGACCGATCGGATCGTGGAGGTACAGGCGGGACGCGTGTCGCTGGATGATTGGGTCAAGGGCAGAAAACCGGCGATACGCCAGGGAAAACCGGAAAAAAGACTCTTCATGATCACCGAGGGGAACGCCACAGTGGTGCGATATACCGAAAATGGCTATGTCCCTCTGGCCCGTCTGGGGAAGGGTGATTTTTTTGGAAGCGTGCCATTTTTCGATCTCGGACACGAGCCCCATTCCGCATCTGTCTTCGCCTCTCCCGATTTAAAGATCAGCCAGCTCGATCCGGAAGCCATTACCGCCGAATATGAAGAGCTCCAGCCCACCTTCAAGAAGCTCATTGAACACATGGCCACCTGCATATCGGTAACCACGAAAGTGGCCTGTGACACGATGACGCCCGATGAGACCGGGGGAGCGGCCGATTCCCCATCTCAGGATTCGAATTAGAAGAGGGATATCATGACAACTGAAGAAAAACGCAGGCATTACCGGGTCGACTCCCAGAATCTTCTGAACTATGCCTGCTATGACGAAACAGGCAATGTCGTCAAGCAGGGCATGGGTAGAACCCTGAATGTTTCCGAAACCGGCATCCTTCTGGAAACCCACATCCCAATTGACGCCGAGTATCTCGTGGGTTTGACCATCGGATTTGAGGAAGACATCATCAATCTCAAAGGGAAGGTGGTATATACTAAAGCCGGTAATGACGGGAAATTCGAATCCGGGATTCAATTCATGGATATCGATCCCGATACCAACACCCTGCTGAAAAAGTTCATTACAGCATTTCGGGCCAGGGGATAACATCGTGTCCCGTTGCTGCGTTCGGGCACCGGAGGAGGATCGCAAGCACTCCGATGCTCACCGGCCCAAAGACCGGATGCACTCTCCGGGTTCACATGATTCCCGTTGTCCTTATTATTATAGGTGCGCTTTTTAGCCATTGAAGGAGTTGAACCGAATGAAACCCACCGTTGTTCAAACCGAGTTACCAGAGCTGACATTATTTCAAAGAGGTAAGGTCCGCGACATTTATGATCTTGACGATGCGCTGCTCATGGTCGCCACGGATCGCATTTCCGCCTTCGATGTCATCATGCCGACGCCGATACCGGATAAGGGCGCTGTTTTGACACAGATCTCGCTGTTCTGGTTTGATGTCATGAGCCCTCTTGTCGCCAACCACGTGTTGACCAACGATGTATCAGCCTATCCAGAGGTGTGTCGACCTTACGCCGAATCCCTGGAAGGGCGCAGCATGCTGGTGAAGAAGACACGACCCCTGCCGATCGAGTGTGTGGTTCGAGGCTATCTATCAGGGTCTGGCTGGAATGCCTATCGTGAGTCCAGCAGTGTCTGTGGTATCCGGTTACCCGACGGGCTTCAGGAGTCGGATCGCCTCCCCGAGCCGATTTTCACGCCGTCGACCAAAGCCGAACTTGGCGAACACGACGTCAACATCGATTTTCAGGAAGCTGCCGACACCATTGGATCGGATTTAGCGACTCAGGTCAGAGATCTCAGCCTCGAAATATATGCCCGCGGTTCCCGCTTGGCCGACGACCGCGGCATTATCATTGCCGATACAAAGTTCGAGTTCGGGATGGACGGCGATACCTTGGTACTTATCGATGAGGTGTTGACTCCGGATTCGTCACGATTCTGGCCGAAGGATACCTACCGGCCCGGCGGTCCTCAGAAAAGCTATGACAAGCAATATCTCCGTGATTATTTGCTTTCCCTGGACTGGGATAAAACGCCACCGGGACCGGAACTGCCACAAACGGTGGTCGACAACACTCGACAAAAATACATCGAGGCTTTCGAGCAGCTGACCCAAACGGACTTCGGTGCATAACGGACATCTCGGTTCGGCAATATCGTTGCCTGCCTTCGGCACATCGCCCGCCAAAGCTTAGCCCGGCGGAACCAATAACGCCTTAATACGGTCTCTTTTCAGCCCAAATGCTGAAAAGATGTCATGCCATGTTCGGGTTGATATGATGCCATGATCTCCATGACCCCCGACTCGGTTCGTGTCGATCGGATCGATACCGACCGTGACACCTACCGGATCACCACAGAAAACAGGGTCGACGGCCTGGTCGATTCCATTGGGGAGCTGGGTCTGCTGAGTCCACCGATCGTGTTGGAGGGGCCCCTTGGATTTCAGATCGTCTCTGGATTTCGACGGGTTGCGGCCTGCCGAGTTCTAAATATCCAGCAGATTCCGGTCCGTGTGATGGCCCTGGAAACGACCCCGTTGGACCGTGTAAAGATCGCCATCACCGAGAATCTGCACCAACGCCCCTTAAATCTGATCGAGCTTTCCCGGGCGTATGCATTACTATTCGCGGTCACAGAACCACCTGACCAAACCGTCCGTGTGGCCGGTAGGCTCGGTCTGCCGGACAACTTCGAATACATGAACAACACCCGTCATTTATGTCAGATGGCGCCCTCTATCCAAAGGGCCATCCTGTCGGATACGGTGGCGCTGCCCATGGCCGTCGAGCTAAGTCACCTTCCGAAATCGGTCGCCGATGCCCTGGTAGCATTGTTCCAGGACTTGAAGCTGAGTCTCAACCGCCAGCGGGAAACCTTGAGACTCTTTCGAGAAATCTCCGCACGGGACGGTATTTCCCTGACCGAGCTAATCGATGGGGTCCTATCTCGTCTGGGAGAGATGGATGAAACGTTCGGCAGTGCCGAGTTGTCGCGATGGCTAAGAACCGACTTGAAACGGCGGCGATATCCCAACATTACGAGGGCCGAGTCGAAATTTCAGCAGCTGCTGCGTCACCTCCGGCTGGGACAGGGACTAAAACTGACACCGCCCAAAGATTTTGAGGGGACCACTTATAAAATCGAAGTTGGATTTGATTCCCCCGAGGCATTGCATCGCAGGGCAAAGCGTCTGATGAAGGTGGCCGAGGATCCGGGATTGGCCAGGATGATCAAAAGGGACGACTGATCGAAGGAACGGAGGGGCAGGGCGTCGGAGATGCGACGGATCGATCTGCCGAGCAACACCGGACCGGCGGATCATTTCCCTGTAAATGTAAATCGCATGATCAATTCCAGATAGACATACACCAGAAATGTGATGGTTCCGATAAATATCAGCGTGAGGTACCAGTAGTTCCATTTATGCCGCTGCTGGAGTTTGGGATCGGCATACACCGCATGTCCGCACTTGGTGCACCAGGACCGCCATTTCTTGACCTGGACGACATTCCCGCAACTGCACGTCACATCAACGGGGTGAGATTCGGTCATGATATCCTTTCACGATAAACAGGGTTGAATTACGGTTTTGATTCGTCGTCTTCCGGTTCTTCGTCCCGTTTCGGCGTTGGGCTTTGTACCTTGAAAAACGTGATGGAGTCCGGTCGTGACAGGTAGTACACGGTCAGGCCGAAAAGGGCGCAAACGATCAGCGAAAGAACGAACAGATCGAGTTTTCCAATGGTCAGAAGCACGGAAAACCAATACAAATAGTACATCATGATGACTATACTGCCGTACACACACAATATCCGGGCCCAGTTCTTGAGCCGCACCACAAAATAGCAGATCATGACACAAATGGCCAGCTGCTGGAGAAACATCTCCCGTGGAAGGCCATCTTTAAATATAAGATAAAACAGAAAAAAATGGCCGATCCAGGATAAAAACAGGCAGATGATCCCGTATCGCGCATTTTTGGGCAGGTATGAGAATTTACCCGGCTTTTTGAATAAATTGATCAATTCCATTGCGATCACTCCTCGCGTCGGAGTGCACCTTAGGCAAAAAAGCCGATGGTGTCAATGCGAAAAAAGCCACTGTGAACAAATATAAAATGCTGATAATACAATGATATAAGC
>Ga0056120_1000039_pt1 | contig 25098 bp, 18 predicted proteins | sample WorMettaBAHAMAS2_FD_71121 | JGI IMG/M metagenome (GOLD analysis project Ga0056120, IMG submission 71121) | Marine gutless worms symbiont microbial communities from Max Planck institute for Marine Microbiology, Germany - Olavius tantulus BAHAMAS.2 ...
CTATTTTTGCAACCAGAAGATTGCGCAACTAAATGTAAAAGAACAATGAAACACGAAAAGTGTTACCTATGTCTCCGAACACGTGTCACCCTTGTCCCCGGTCCGTACAATGGCCTGGGTGGTGACGATACCGACCAGGCCCCCGAGGGGAATCAGGACGGTACAAACGATGAACACAATGGTGATGATCGACGCCAGATGATGCCCCCCGCGGAGCCTGTCGACCAATCGCCGGTACATCGGATGTGCCATGGCGGAAAATATGCCGGCCAGCATAATCGCCATCAGGAACTGGCGGATCATCGCCAGAAAAAGTGCGGAGATGAACAGCACGACCAGCAGCAATGTCCGTCTATTCAGTACTTCTTTATCCATGATCGTTCATCGCGTGACGTTTGCTAGGTTCACAGTAAGCGTTGCTTTAGGGTGGGTTGAATTCCCCTGCTGCAAACATAAATTCGAAATCCGAAACACGAATCTCGAAACAAATCCGAATTACAAATTTCCCAATGACCGAAACACCTACAGAATTAGGAAAGGTGCTCTCCGGCAGCCATGAACCGCTCAAATCCCGCGACATCCTCACCGGCGGCCCCAATGCGCCGGATGCCTTCCTCAAGAGTGTCCATATCTGCGGCGATGGACAGTCTCAAAAAGTGTAGTTCGTCCGCTCCAATTTCACCAAACGATTTTCGGTCCATAACCGCCACATGGTGCTCATACAAAGCGAACATCTGGAAAAGTTTGGAGGGGGATGTGGTGGCCTTGGTTTCTGCCGGAAGTGAGTTAAACGCTTCGAAAACACCCAGCCTTTGGCAAAGTCCGGCAATATTCGGAAACAGATAAAATACACCGCCCGGCTTCTGGCAAGTGATGCCGTGGATGGCGTTGAGCTGCGCCTGAATGACATCCCGTCGCCTTTCGAAGGTATTGGCCATTTCCGCCATCCAGGGCTCGGACTGGGGATTCATCAGGGCTTCTCTGGCCCCTTCCTGATTGTACGGCGGCACGCAGGAGAAGTAATTGATATTCAGATTTTTGAACGCCTCGGCCTCTTCCGGGGTCGGCATGACGGCATACCCGACCCGACCGCCGGTCCATGCAAAGGACTTGGACATGCCGCTGCTAATGATGGTCCGTCGGCTCATACCCGGTACTGAGGCGATGGAAAAATGCGACTGCCCGTCGAAAATGATGTTTTCATAGATTCCGTCCGAATAGATGCGGACGTCTTCCCCACATCGATCCTGGATCACCGCGGCGATGGCCTCGAGCTGATCCCGGGTGGCCGCTCCGCCGGTGGGATTGGAGGGAAAGTTCAGAATAATCAGCTTGGTCCTGCCGGTGATGAGCGTGGCCAGTTGCTCGGGAGTAAAGGCGAAATTCTGGTCTTCCGGAAGATGAAGTGGAACGGGAACAGCGCCGATATAACGGATGAACGATTCATAGATGGGAAAACCCGGGCTCGGATAGATAATTTCGTCGCCGGGATCACAGTAGATTTGCTGGGCAAACCCGATGGAGGGTTTGCCCCCCGGAAATACGCAGACATGGTCCGGTGTAACGTCGAGCCCGCGGGTCCGGTTGATCTGATCGGCGATGGCCGTCAGGAGAGGCAGGATCCCCTTGGGATCGCAGTAATGGGAGTTATCCATCTCGATCTGCCGGACAACCTCATCTTTGACCCAGGGGGGAGCGCTGAAATCCGGCTCACCCAGGTTGAGTTTGATCACTGGGGTTCCCCGGGATTCAACGGTCACAATATGCGGCCCGATTTTGAAGGCGTTTTCAGTGCCCAGTATCCGGTTACGGTCGGAAAACAAGGTCATACTTCATCTCCTGTCCGCAAACCCATCTGACTCGGGTTTGCAGGGTTGAAGAAAAGGACAGATGCCTCTTCCCGGTTTAAGCCCGGCGGTGACGCCTCTGCTTCAGAATCAAGAAAAGAGTCAATATGAAGAGGCAACCGGAAATGAGAAGGATCAGGCTCCAGATTTCAATGGCCCCGGCGAACCAGCTCAAGCCGACCACCGGAACCAATGCCGCCCTGACAAACTGCCTGACCGTATCCTGTCTGGCGATGGCATCGGCCACCGGCGGTGAGTGCCGGTAGTAATAGTTCACGATTTTGTGACCGACAGGATGGGGCAGCAGAAAGCGATCCCGAAACTGACGCAGTACCTGAACATGGGAAGCCAGCGGCGATCCGAATGCTGCCGTGGCGATAAAGCACCCGCCGCCGGAGTCATCACCCGGAGGTGGTGTTAATCCACCCGAAATGAAGCTTGAGAATTGGGCAAGGGCGAAGTTCGAGGGACTCCCCGTTTCGGCAAAACCGGCCGCAAGGATTTGATTGTTTGTCAGCACGAGCAATGCCTGGGCACCGTCATTTTTGTTCGAATTAAATCCAGTCAAGATCCGTCCCTCGCTACCGAATGAGGTGTCCAGAGTGCCATTGGTGTTCAGCCGGGCCAACGCAAATTCTGAATCCCCGTTTCCGGACTGGTTTGCAATCCCACCGACGATGATCTTTCCTGTAGACTGAAGCCCAACGGATGTGGCTATGTCATCGGACAATGAAAAGGAAATGTCGGTTCTTCCTAAAAAAACACCGGAACCGGTGTAACGGTAGACCGCAAACGTGCTACCGCCTGTGGCATTGTCTTCATTGCTGACGCCGGCGGCAATGATGCTTCCGTCGTCTACAGATACGGCAAAGGCCCGCTCGTTGCCAGAAAAGTGGGTGATAACAATACCACCAGTTCCGAAAGTCATGTCCAAGTTTCCTGTTGAATCGAATCGAAGCAAAGCGAAGTCGAAATCCCCGTTCAGGTCCGTATACCCTGCAGCGATGATACTGCCGTCGTTTTGAAGACCCAGACCGGTAATATGATCTATCGTATCTGCCGAATCGTCACTATCAACCGTTTTAGAATTTAGAGGAGATCCGCCGTCCTGTGGGTAGAGCACAAGGGTAAAGTCGGGGCCCAGGCTGTCGGTACCGGAGGCGCCGCCCACGACAATCTTTTGATCTTCCTGTATAGCCACTGCCTGGGCCATGTCACCACCTGATATATGGGTGAATAGATATCCGAAAGGAGCGTTGAAGGTGGCATCCCGTGTCAGAAAGCCATCATCTTCGTAGCGGGCCAGAGCAAACTCCGCATTGGCCCCCGTGCCGGTGGTTCCTGCCACTACGGCGCTACCATCATCCTGCAGGGCAACCGCCTGGCCCCGGCCGCCGTTGCCCCCCAGTGGGTCAGTTATTGTCGCATCCACATTGCCATCCCGGTCATAAAGTGCCACAGTGAATTCACTGCTGTCGGCCGTCAGCGGGTCATCGTCGTCGCTGAATCCAGCCACGACAAAACGGCCGTCGGAATGAACGGCCACTCCCAGACCCCGGTCATCGGGTCCATTAAAATCGGTCTGTACCTGCCCGTTGGTTCCAAATGAAGGGTCTAACCCGCTGGTATCTCCCAGGTACCGGGCGACCGCCATCTCGGCGACTCCGGTTGTGCCGACGGCACGGATCCCGGCCGCCACGATTTTTCCGTCTGGTTGGATGACCGAACCAAACGCCCCATCGTTACCCGATGAAAAAGCTGTATTGGTCTGTCCTCCGCTACCGAAGGATGGGTCCAGGCTACCATCTTCGGGCAGAAGTCGTGCCAAGGCAAGATTAGCGTTGAGGGAACCCTCTGCCTGGAAGCCGGCAACCACTATCTTTCCGTCGGATTGGATAGACACGACTTGGGCGCCGTCTCTTCGGGTGGAGAAGGCAATCCTCAATATGCCATTGCTTCCGAAATCGTCGTCCAGAGTACCATCCGGGTTCCACCGGGTCAGACCGAAGGTCGAAATCCTGGAGCTGAAGGCGGCAATTCCGACCACAACAATCTTTCCATCCCCCTGAATTGCGACGGCCCTGGCTTCATCGCTTTCCCCACTGACAAGGGAAACCGTTGCGATTCCGCTTCCATTGAAATCGCCCGATGTACCGTCCGAATCGGTATATAGGGAACCATCCGGGTTGAGTCGCACCACAGCAAATCTTCGATCAGATCCGCCAAGGTTGCTCGTGCCGGCGACAACGATTTTCCCGTCACTTTGGATAGCCACGCCATAGGCCACGGCTCCCTGACTGAAATCTGGACCCGTGACGATGGTCAGGCCTGAAGTACCGAATGAGGAGTCCAGACTCCCATCTTCATTCAATCTTGCCACTCCAAAGCTGGTGGTGCCCCCTGACACGCCTGCCGCTCCAACAACGACGATTTTTCCGTCATCCTGAATGGCCACAGCGTAAGCCCCTTCCTGAGCCCCGGCTAAAAAATTAAAACGAAACAGACCATCGCCGCTAAAGCTGGGGTCTGGACTGCCGTCCGCATTCAAACGCGCCACAGCAAATCGAACCGTGCCCCCGCCGCCACTGTCCCCGCTGGAGCCGACGATTATAATCTTGCCGTCACTCTGAACCGCCACCCTGCGGGCCAGGTCCTCGGTGCCGTCGGCAAAGTTAAATGCGATCGTACCCGGGGGGGTAGTCGGGTGAGTCCCTGGATCGCACAAGGGATCGCCCGAGAGTGGATCACATCCGACAAACGCTTCGTCGAGGGTGCCGTCATCATTTAGTCGTGCCACAGCAAACCGGACGACACCAGATCCGAGATTGCCGGTGGAGCCAACGACGATAATTTTCTGCTCGTCGTTGACCCGCTGTATGCCGACCCCCCGCCCGATGGCATCCACTCCGGAAACGATGGAGGTAAAGAATCGCCCGTCCGTCCCGAAACCGGTATCCAGGTCCCCGGGGGCGGCCTTGGATTCAACGGGAGAGAAAAGAACCGTGAAACTGGTAATCGTCGCCAGAAGAAGCACAAATAGCCCGCGTTTCGAGTCGGTCGCATCGATCAACGTTGGTTTCATGGGTTGTCCTTGGGTTCAGTTAAACAGAATAACGGAAAGCAGCATATCGGGATACGGGATATCGAAATACTTACATCTAACCTAAGCGAAAAATCAACCAAGGCAACTTAATAAGCCGAATTCCGCCCCATCCTGTGGATCGCGGTAGCGAAACCATTGGATACCCTTCCCCAAATGAATCGAAATGGATAGCCATACCTCAATGCCATGCGCTTTGACAGGGACGCCCAATGCGGCTATCAAAAGGGTACCCGAAGAGGATTTGAATATGACCACTGCAATTCTCGGACCGGAGAGGCCACATCCATGACAAGCCATCGCCAAAGAACGGCCGATATTATTGAAAAGACCAGATCTTTTTCAGGAGTGACCGCCGGTATCGTGGAGCTCAGGGAGGTGCTAAAGGGGCCTTCCTATCAAGGCAGCTCTGTAAAAAAGGTTATAACTAGCCCATCGAATGACACAGACACGGGAGCCCGGTGGGTGCTGGTCCTGGGTCTGTACCATCCGTCGACTACCCCGGAACTGGACTGGTGGCAGGAGGGCAATACCCCGGGCAATCGACGGCTCATGGAAATCACGGCACTGATGGAACAATGGCTTGACGAAACACTCGATCTGCGAGCCCAGTCCCTCCCCTATGATGTCAAAAAAGGCAGTCTTTTCCAGAAAGATGCGGCGGTGTTATCCGGGATCGGCATTGTCGGTCGAAACAATCTTCTGCTCCACCCGGACTGGGGACCACGGATTCGATTCCGATCCATGCTGGTATCGGGCGATCTGGTCCCGACCCCGCCCCTGGAGGATTTCGATCCCTGTGCGACGTGCAGCCGGCCCTGCCAAAACGCATGCCCCCAGGAGGCCTTTGCCAGGGGAATTTACATCCGGGACCGGTGTCGCCGGCAGATGGAAGCCGATGTGGCCAGGGCGGTGCCGGGGCCTCATCCGGACGAAACCGGGGGAGCCGCCCAGATAGTCAAATACTGCCGGGAGTGTGAACTGACCTGCCCTATCGGGAGGAATTCAACAGGAGATTAGAATAATATGAAGCTTCCAGAAAAAATGACGGCTGCGGTGCTCACAGGACATGGAGGGCTGGAGAAACTGGTGGTTCGGCATGATGTGCCCGTCCCCAAGCCGGCACCCGGTGAGGTGCTCATCAAGGTGGGGGCTTGCGGCGTGAACAACACGGATATCAACACCCGCATCGGCTGGTACTCAAAATCCGTCACATCTGAAACCGGGGTCGGCAAGGCGAATGACGCCGCTAACGACGATGCCTCCTGGGGAGGATCTGCCATTGCATTTCCCCGCATTCAAGACGCCGATGTAGCGGGTCGGATCGCCGCCGTGGGTGAAGGGGTTTCTTCCAAGTGCATCGGGGAACGGGTCCTGGTCGATCCCATCCTGCGAGATCCGTCTGATCCCGACAACCGGTACCTGAGCGGGTACTTTGGAAGTGAACGGGACGGGGGATTTGCCCACTACACCACCGCTCCAGAGGAAAATGCCGTTGCGATTCACTCCGATCTGAGCGACGCCGAACTGGCGACATTTCCCTGCTCCTATTCCACGGGTGAGAATACGCTGTCCCGGGTTCGGCTGAGCCAGGCGGAAACGATTCTCATTCCCGGCGCTTCCGGAGGGGTGGGCTCGGCCCTGGTACAACTGGCAAAGCGCCGCGGCGCCCGGGTCCTGGCGATAACCAGCCGGTCCAAAATGGACGCCATACGGCAGCTGGGTGCCGATGTGGTATTGGACAGAAGGACCGGTCATCTGGAGGAGGCCATTCGGGACAGCCTGTCGGATGGTCATCTTCACGTTGTCGCAGATGTGGTCGGCGGGCCGAACGTTCCTCTGTATTTGAATGTGTTGTCCAGAGGAGGGCGTTTTGTGACGTCCGGAGCGATTGCAGGTCCCATCGTCGATCTTGATTTAAGAACGGTTTATCTGAAGGATCTTGAGCTCCACGGCGCCACCATCATGGGGGCGGATATCTTCAGAAACCTGGTCGGCTATGTCGAAAACGACGAGATTCGACCGCTGCTGGCGAAAACATTTGTACTGGGTGAGATTCATGAGGCCCAGACCCTATTCCTGAACAAACAGCACATCGGCAACCTGGTGCTATTGCCCTGACATGAGGGCGAACTCTTTCAGGATGTCCCGGTAGACCGGCCTCAATTCAAAATTGGTGGTGCCGGCCTTTTTCTCCAGTGCCCGGAGAAAATTGTACGGCAATCGTTTCTGGAACATGTTGACGATCCAGCCCGGTATGGCACCCCTTGGATCCACATACAGCTGCAACGCTACTTCCGTCTGGCGTTCACCGGCCGGACGCAGCCGCATTTCTCCGCAATACATTTGGGCTCTGACGGTCCCCTTCTTCACCGGTTGGGATGGAAAGTCCACCGAGTAGATATCCAGCACCAGGAATTTACGATCATGGTCCAGCCTCAGCTTGTTGAGGAGCACCAGTTCCCTGTCGGCAAAGGGAAACGGCACCCGGTTGATGCCGTAGGTAATGGCCTTGGTATCGGAGACTTCTTTAAGGATATATTTTCCATCCGCATCGGGCATCCATTCGTCCGAAATTTCTACACGCCGTAGAACTTCCAGGATTTGATCGATGGGCGCACTCAGAATCCCTTCTGCTCTGAAGGCGAGGATCTTCGATTTTCGGGTTCGCTGGGCATACACGGTAATGCCCTGATCGGCATACAACCGGTTCCAGCCACCGGCGACGATACAGAATTTTCCGGGGGAATCGGATGTCACTGCGGTGCCCGCCGTTGCGGCCAAAACGAATGTAACGGCCCATATGATAGTCCAGGCAAACTTCATAAGCCGGTGCTCCCGAAGAAAACGTCATTCCGAAGATACTTCCGTGCGATCCTGCCAACCTAAACAAAAGGATAACCATGCATGGAAATCCCTTCAAGATCAGCGAATCTCAATGAAGTAATTGAGTGCACACATCATACGGATTCGACAACAGGGAGGCCGAAGGTCCCGGGGCCATCACCGGGCAATCGAATTCAAGCGGAAAAAGATGATTTTTTTGGGAATCACACCACTGGATTCGCAAAACATGGGGTTCTATCAGTATTTTTTTCTTGAATGAACAGCAAAACCTGTTTAATAATATTATTTCACCAAGGGTTTAAGTCATCCGGCTAGGACGGATGGTACACCCGCAGCGGGTGATGTTGATAACAGATGAGGAGGTTGCAGTAATGGCAGAAGGGACGGTAAAGTGGTTCAACGGTCAAAAGGGTTACGGGTTTATCGAACAGGAAGACGGCCCGGATGTATTTGTTCATTATTCGGGAATCAATGGCGTTGGTTTCAAGACGCTCAATGAAGGGGATCGTGTTACCTTTGACATTGAACAGGGCCAAAAAGGCCCTGCCGCAGTAAACGTCACTGTGATTTAACCCAGACATACATTTAACAGGAATAAAAAGCGGTTGCATGGCAGCCGCTTTTTATTTTTTTGTGAAGCCTCCATGCGTGACCGAGCCGGCCGTCGATATCCCTCCTCAGCACTTGTGCTGATTCAACAAACCCGCTTTACGCGCCGGGTGTTCGTTATTCATCGCCAGCATAAACGTGGCTATCGGCGTTCAGCCATGCCGGGGACGGCCCGAATCGATCCGAACGTCGAATGTCACTTTACTTTGACCGAAAGTTATCGTTAAATGATGGATCGGGAACATCGTTCCGAAACAGCGACCCCCTGTCTAATGAGGATCCCATGAACATCATCAGACCCCTATTAGCGACCCTGCTTGTGTTCAGCATCGGATGCGTGGCGGCCTCCAGCGCTGCGGCTGGCAGAAATTACACGAAACGGCTGGAAAAGTACGAGTTGGCCATCCGCTGGTCTGAATTTGATGCCGCAACTAAGTTCGAGAAACCGGCCGGAAAAGATGACGCGTGGTCCAGAGCTGCAGATGAATACAGGGACATTCGGGTTGCGGATTATGTCGTCAAAGACCAGAAGTATCAAAAAGATCCCAAACAAGTCCTACAGACTGTTGAGATTCTGTACTACAAAGTCAATAATCCGACCATTCGGAGCCTCATCGATCGCCAGCGCTGGGAATATGACGCCGATGAAAAGGAGTGGTATCTGACGACCGGCCTTCCGGCGTTTCAATGATCCCGAACCGACCCCGTTCCCTTCGTGATATACCCGCCAAAGGCACTCAGGTGCCGAACAGAGCTCCCCCTTTTGTATGAGCCTATGGGCGTGCGGCCCGCCCGCCTCCTCTAGCCGATCGGCTCATCCGTCCGGCAGCAGGTCGGCTGCCGCTACCGCTCCTGCTCAGTAATGCCCCCTGGCGATGGGCTCGCCCCGGGCGCCCGTCTATCCGCGGCCGGACATGGGTTTGGTGCCTTCCGCGAATGCCGCGCCGCGGGGACTGAACGGATACCGATACGCGGGAGCGTTCATGACTATGGGAAGTGCCTTTGCGATAGGTATGACCGGCCGTCCGTCGATGCTGATTCCGGGGTGGGTGTTTGGCAACCCGATGCGTCACGTGGCGGTGACGTTTATATCGGTACCGACGCTCGGGAAAGTATCTTTTTTTGGGGTAACCCTTCCCCCTGGTGCGATAATATCGTCTCTTGGTACAGCCGCTATAGCAGATGCCGGAAGCATATGAGCGCCAGGATCTGTCTCCATAACGAGTACTCACACGTTGTCGCTCCGCCAGCGCTGCCTCGGCTCTCCGAAGCGCCGCTTGCACCTGCTGGTAAGTCGCCTCAATCAATGACTCTTGCCGTGCCAGGGCGGCTTCCCGCTCGGCGATTTCCCGCCACGCCATCGCCTCTTGTTCCCGCTGTTCCTGCTCCCTGCGTTCCAGATCGGCCTGGGCATCAAACGGCACTTCGTCCAATGTACGAACACCGACGGCTTGGACTGGGGGTATTCGATTACTAAAGTGCCGGGTTCCCTCCTCATCGACCCACGCAAAAATATCCCCATGGGCCGAGCTGGCACCGGCCAGCACCAGAAACAAAAGCACATGTTGCAGGATGGATAGTTTCATATCGGCCGCCTTCCGGGTGGCATACCCTCTGAGTTCCTATATTCCAATTAATCGGTGTTTTCGAACGGGCGTATCAGGGGAGAATTCGGAATGGCGTTCGGGAGTGTCCGAAGCTACCAACGGGATTCACTCGCGGTCTGCTACAGGATCCTTACCATGGGCACATAGTAAACATCAATCCGAGATCGTCACGGTGCCGACGGGAGTCAACGCCTTTAAAAACCGAGTTCCATTAGCCCCCGGAAAAGCGATCAGAGCCCTCCGAATAATATTTATTACAAACAATTATAGATAGTTAAAGCAAGACCCGCCTTCTTGACAGAACCTGATCAACGTATATCTTTGGGCTATAGGGTTCTTTTGATCTATCTCATCACGGGTGACCAGATCCGGCATCCTCCCCTCGCGTGATCCGGCGTGCTCACATAAACGGCGATCGATTTGTCACTCCCACCCACGGACATGACCCCGATTGATTCTACTCTCCCCCTTGCGACTGATGTTAATTTTGTCAGCGGGTTTACGGACCGCCGCAGAACCGAAAATCAGAGAGACCCCCGGGCCTTTGAAGCATGACCATTTCAATGACTCCCGGATTCCGCACAGCGGATCTGCGTCGCATCGACTGCCGGGCGTTTCCCTGAAATTATAACATATCGATGAACCGTCATCTGGCAAAGGAGGTGTGTCATGAAAGCCGGCATATTTTTCACCGGCACCGGCCCCATTCTGCTTCTGACGAGCTATGAGACATTGGACGATCCGAATCTCGTAGCAAAATTGAAAACAAAGGGCATCCGAAAGTATATCGCCTACGAAGTTCCGGAAGAAATGGTAAAGGACAAGTACGGAAAGCAATACAGCATCATCCTCGGCGATTTAAAGCAATCTGATGACCTTCGCGTGCTCGATTACGATGGCCATCACGTCTTTTACAATTTTTCCGTAAAGGACATTGGAGAGCCGGTGTACCATGAAAGCTGATCCATTTTCCGAGTCACTTCTGCACGGGACGGGCGAGTATTGCTGAGCAGGCGTTATGTGTCAATGCCGTCCGTCCCTACGTGACTGTGGAAACCGGAAGTGTAACAAGCGGAACTTAAAAAGGAGGTGAACCATGCTGCTGAAACAGGCAGAGCTGTTTTGGGGCTTGAGCCACGACTGTGTGGAACAGATCATGGCGGATATCGTCAGGGAATCCCATCCCGCTGGAACGGTGCTGTTCGAAAAAGGCGGACCGGCGGATTACTTTTATACACTGCTCAAGGGGCGCATCAATCTGACCATCGGGGAAAACCGCCAAATGGTGTTTATCGTCAACCATGCGGGAGAATCGTTCGGTTGGTCCAGTCTGGTCGACCGGGACACGTATTCCGCCACCGCCGAATGTATGGCCGATACCACCGTGCTCAAGATCGAACGCACGCGGTTCGACAAGATACTATCGTCCTTCCCGTTGGATGCGGCCCAGTTTATGAAACGCCTTGCGGGGCTGCTGGGCAGGCGGTTGCTGCAGAGCTATGAGACGATTCAGTCGTTCCACCACGCAAGCGAGACGCCAACCCGCGGGACCGGTCAGATTCCAGAAGCGACCGCCTCGGGGTAAGCCTCTCCATGGCCGACCGGTGTACACTGCACCGAAATCTGGGGCGCGGAGCACCTGCCACAACCCCGGAACGCCACCCGGCAGTCCATGAACGCGTCCGCATGACCCGACCTGTGGGGTCGGAACTCGAAGAGCGAAGCCCCATGGGTGAACTCTGTTTAGCTCAGCCGGTCAGGTCTTCGTGTATTCAAAAAACGCACCGTTGGCGGTAATAAAAATTTATGACGACGGTGCGTTTTTATCCGTTATGGCCACCTGCCGAATCGAGTTCATGAAACCCTTGGAAGTTACCGTTCCCCAAACGCCTTTTCGATCTCCCGATCCAGTTCTTCGAACCCATTCTTGGCCTGGAACTCCTGCCACCGGGCCGCATCCTGCTGAAAGCTCGAAATCATCTCCCGCTTAACCGCCGCTTTCACAGCCGACTCCTCTGCCACCATGAGCACATAGACATCCGAGTTCGGTGAAATCCAGATATCTTCCTGACGGGATCCGGCCAGGGTCTCCTTGGTGACCACCCGGGATACCTGTTTTGAAAAAGAATCGAGAGTCTGGTCCGCCCCAATGCCGGTCTGCTGGGCGAAACGATTCACCAGGGACTCCACCTTCACCGAAAGCTGGTTGGCGAGTTCCCCCCGGCCCTGGGCCATGGCGTCGTTCCGGGCGAACTGGAGTCCCCCCTTTCCAATTTTGGCGGATCCCACGTCGGACATGACGTCATCCACGTGACCGGTGAGGACCCATTCCGGGGCATTCTTAAACTCTTCTTGCAGTTCCTTGTTGGCCACCCGTTTGGTTTGTTTGCTGCAGCCGGCAATCAGCAGGCCGCAGAGCGTCAGCACACCACATACGATCAATAGTTTTCGGTTCATCATCGCCTCCCGCATCCTTAATTCGCTTCCAATCGGAGGATCTCCCCACGTTCGTTTTCTGAAGACACCGTAAAACGACCCGCCGCAGATGGATCAATCCGTTCCCCCGAATCCAATTACGCCAAGAAACTGCATCAGTTTCCGGGACACCCGATCCGAAACCGCCGTTACGGCCATCCGGATCGCTTCGTTTTGATCCACATGTCCTTTGCGAACCGTTTCGGAGATGGTATAGACCCGAGTGCCGGTATCGGCATCCTCAATCTTCACCGCGGCCGTAGCACGGACAAATCTGACATCCGGATTGTTCAGATTCAAGGGAACGATGTCCAGTTGTCCCCGAACGATACCGGCCGCTCGATTGTCCTTATCTGTTACCGGAATCCCGTTATCACCCAGGGCCCGGCTCAGCCGGAGGGACACGGCCTTTCCCTGAACACCGTCGAAATGGACATAAAACGCCGAATCGGATTTCAAAGAGGAAGCCTCCGAGAAGATCGGCTTCAGATCGACATCGCCGGACCCCATCACCGGTTGGCCGATCACCCGGAGTCGGCTTTCCACGGCGGATTTCTGAATCACCAATCCCAGAATCCGATTCAAGGCGATGATTCGGGGCAGCCTCCCGGAGATACCGATGAGAGCATCCAACTCCCCGTTGAGCTGGTGGGTCAATTGCTCGAGCTGTTCAAACCATTCCCGGGCCGCTTGCTGTCGGTCGAGCACAGCCAATGCGTAATAGCTACCGGATTTTGGGTCCTGCCAGACGTTTCCGATGGTAACTCCCTGAATCCGGACCGTCGACTCGATGCGGATGCGCGACTCCACGCTCTTTTCGAAAAGCTCATCGGATTCCGCGTCCATGATTGATGCCGTGACGGCGGCCACTTCGGTGTTGACACGGGATTCAAATATCCGGGACAATTCCCCGACCGCCTCCCGTCGGGCCTCGGCATCGCTTTCTCCGATCCCCGTGGCCGTCAGGTAGCGGGCGGCCGGATAATCTTCGGAATCAGCCGCTGCTTTTTCCGCTGTCGGCGCCGCGGCACATCCCATGATCCACATGCAAAGAACGATGATGGCTCCGAGGATGTTACGGTTCATGGTCATCTCCTTCATTGGGTCAGCCGCAGAAAAACATTAATGACGGGATCGAAGGGATCCCGGAGGTGTCAGCCCATACCGGGTGTCGTGAACCACATATCGGGTCTGGCCGGCTTCGATCCGGAGCATATTCAGATCCTGCCGAGGTTTGCCGCATCGGGAAACACCCAGAGAATAGACACCCGGAGGAACAAAGACCCGCGTCATGTGGATTTCTCCGGGCAGCGTTCGCCAGCTTCGGGTCTCGGCCCGTTCAACCGCCATGTTGATCAGGTTCAGCAGGGCGGCGATGGTAGTTTGCATGTCGTCATCACCCTGGTTGGAAATCCCCTCGATAACGACCTGTTTGGCAACCGCCCGGGCAATGGTTTTGGCGATAATCCGCCCTTTCCGGTCTTCCAGATTCTTGACAGCAATCCGATTGATGTCTTCTACCAGTTCCAGGTCGGATTCGATGATCGCGGCTCCGGATCGGAGCACCAACCGCCCTCCTCCACACGCCGGCGGGTCGGTGACCATGCGTGGAAAGGCGACCGTCACGGGACCCCGGCGGGTCGGGATGTAGATCCGATCCTCTACCTTTTCGGGGGCGTTGCCCACGAATAGGATGAACACAATCTTTCCCTCCCCACCGCTGTCGACTCGGGTGGACCAGCGGCGACCGGGAAGGTGCTTTATGACATCTCCGGCATCCTCGATTCGGTCCGCCACGACCGCCATCCGGTACAAATCCTCCAGCAGGGATTCCGGCATGGGTGTCCCGTAGGCTTTGTCGTACTCCAGATAGGCTCTGGCGGATAGAAGGTAATCGATAAAAGCATCATCCTGCTCCCCGTCGTCCTCGTTCAGGATGCCGCTAAGATACCGGGCAAAGGCGTCCTCTTTATAGACATTCTTTTTTTCATACTTGGTATTGTAGAGGCTGAGCAGGGAGTCGAGTCGCCAGGATTCCACGAGCGCGTCGTCTCGTTCTCCGGAAAGCAAGTATCCGATGGCCGACATGAGATGAATCATCACCCGCTCATAGTCTTCCCCCGGGTATTTAATTAAATAATCGCTGGCCAGAAACGAAGCGGCATGACGAGTGAGACTCTTGGTCCAAAGGGCTTCGGCCAGCTGCTCGGCCTGACGGAAATGTTTCTGGGCCTGTTCGTAGTTACCGCACTGGAGGTAAACCATGCCGGCGTCCATCAGAAATAGAAGCTCTGCATTACCCCCGTAAGTTTTTCTGGCGTCCGCGAGAAGAAGGGGCGTGGCCGCGCAGTCTCCGGCCTCCAGGGAATGTTGAAGCGACCGAGGATTCGGCGTGGCGCACCCGGCCAGTGCCATACACAAGAGAATGATGTGTATCCGTGTGCGCGGAGTCGTCTGACGCCCGGTCCCAGGACCTAAACGAGGCCTCTGTTTTACCACTCGCTGAAAATAGAGCATGCGATGTTGAAGTCCGAAAACCTAAAGCCCAAAGCGGCTTTTTTTGACGACCTTTTTGATTTTCTTTTCCCCGATCCAGACCTTTCGGTGGGTTTCTATATGACTGAGCTCCAGATTCACCTGGTAGAATTTGACTTCCTTACCCTCAATGCGATCGGTAATGGTGTTGATGGACCCTTGGAGCATAAAATCAGCACCGATCTCCTGTCCTTCCTCCTTGGCGGTTTCCTCCGATGAGTGGGCGGCCTGGTCTTTTCGTTCCACCCGGATCTCCTCCCGCTCGCCGGATGCGGCCACAAAATCCACTTCTCCGGAGTTAATCAGTGCGCGTTCCAGATTCTTCACAAAGGTACGCGTGTTGATGTGCTCGTCGCTCCGATTGCGAACGGTGCCGACAATGACGACCGGGGCCTGCCCGCCGTTTCGGACTCTGAAGTCCTGGACCCAGGGGCGATTGAGAACATCGCCGATCATCTCCTCTGCCACCAGCCGGGAATCCGTGTCGTTCCACTGCCCGCTTAAATCGATGGTCTCATCCACCTCCACCCGTTTGACGCTGGTAGAGGAGCATCCGGTCAGCAGCATACCGGATACAGACAAAGACAGAACCGCTAAACACAATAGCATGCCGTATCTCATGCGGGTTCTCCTTTTTCAGGGTCTTCCATACCGCGATCCCTCGCAACGCGTTGAATCATGAATAGCCGAATTATATCGGTGTCCCTTCTCGATGTCAAATGCACCACGACCCCGGCTCTGGATTTAACAATTTGAATTTACTTATTATATCATTTTGTGAAGCGGTTCACTACCGCCCGGAATGCCGCTGAAGAGCCGAAGCTGTGGGAGAGCTGCCTGGCCCAACAATAACGGCGGACATCCGTCCGCCGTTATTAAATGGGCTCTGGTGTTCAGTATCTTGGGAGATTTCCCCGGACATGGCACCAAAAGGAGAAGTTCATGGGCACGGCATTTCAAGGTGGGCTACGACGGTCATGATCCTGAGCTTAGCCGAAGGGAGCTCAGCCGAAGTCAAGCTGTAGTCAACCTACCGCGAGCCTTGAATAACGTAGACCATGGACGTCTCATTCTGGCCCGACCTGTGGGGTCGAAGCTCGAAGAGCGAAGCCCCAAGGGTGAACTCTTTTCAGCTCGTGTTGTCATTATGGATGCCGACACACTGTATGTTGACACAATAGCCCAGCGGGACCAATAACGGCTTGATGTTGTATCTTTTCAACCAGCTGCTGAAAAGAGTTCATGCAATATTCGGGTTAGGGTTGCTCCAACAGGCAATCGATTTTGCACATGATCTGATCATCTCCATAGCTGCTCAACTCGATGGTTTGTCGCGGGCATACCGCCGTGCAGACCCCGCACCCCTGACACAGGGCATCATCGATAATAATCTGCTTTCGCTCCTCGTCGAAAAAAGGAACTTCAAACGGGCATGAACGGGCGCAGGTGAGACACTTGACGCAATTTTCGGTATCCAGTTTAGCGGTAATCGCAGACAGTTTGATCTCCGGTTTGGATAGAAACGTCACGGCCCGCGATGCCGCTGCCCGGGCCTGGGAGATGGTCTCGGATATCAATTTCGGACCATGGGCGGTACCGCAGAGGAACACGCCTTCCGACGGCATATCCACCGGTCGCAGTTTGACATGGGCTTCAATGAAAAACCCGTCGGGATTGCGCCCCAGCTTCATGATGCCGGCCAGATCCTCGGTGTCCTTGGCCCGCATACCGGCGCTAAGGGTCAACACATCGGCTTGAATTTCGATATCCTGCTTCAACACGTGATCCTCCACCCGGACCAACAGATCATCTCCGTCGATCCTGACCACAGGCGGATGATCCTGGTCGAATCTTACAAACAGGACGCCTTCGTTACGGGCCTGTTTGTAGTAGTCCTCCATGAGGCCATAGGTTCTCAGGTCCCGGTACAATACAAACACGTTGGCATCCGGATTGCGCTTTTTGACGGCCAGGGCATTCTTGATCGCATTCTGACAACAGATTCGGGAGCAATTTTCGAAGTCATCGTTCCGCGATCCGACACACTGAACCATGACCACCGTCTGGAGATCATCGGCGCCTTTTTCATCCAGCCGCCGGCTGAGTTCCACCTGGGTCATGATCCGGTCATCGGTGCCGTACAGGTATTCGGTAGGCTGGTATTCTACTGCCCCGGTCGCCACAACGATGACCCCATGATCAATGGTCATGGGCGTCCGATCCGGGCCGACGACCAGTTCCGTCTGAAAATTCCCCTGGTACCCGGAAAATCCGTCGATGGTGGCGTGGGTAACGACATCGATGTCCGGGTGCGCCTCAACCGACTCGATGCACGAGGACAGATAGGTCTGAACGTTTCCGCCCTCAATGGTATGTTTCAGGTTCCGCGCAAACCCGCCCAGGGTCGCGTCCTTTTCAACGAGGGTCACCGCAAACCCTTGGCCGGCGATATCCAGCGCCGCATTCATACCGGCAACGCCGCCGCCGATGACCAGCGCACGCTGTTTCACCGGAATGGTCCGCTCCGAGAGAGGCTGGAGCGTTGCCACCCGGCCCACCGCCATCCGAACCAGGTCTTTGGCCTTTTCCGTGGCAACCTCAGGATCGTTGGAATGGACCCAGGAATTCTGGTTTCGGATGTTGGCCATCTCAAAGAGGTACTTATTCAGCCCTACCGCGACCAGGGTGTCCATGAAGATGGCGTTGTGGGTCTTGGGGCTGCACGACGCCACCACCACCCGGTTGATCTGTTTTTCCTCAATGATCTCCTTGATGCTATCCTGACTGTCCTGACTACAGGTGAACAGATTCTCATCGGCATGGACCACGCCGGGAAGTCCTTCGGCGTATTCCCGAACTGCCGGGACATCGACCACACCGCCAATGTTGATACCGCAGTTACAGACGAAAACGCCGATCTTCAGATCTTCGGCTGTCACATCGCGCTCATCGGGCAGCACCAGCTCCTTTGTGTCTGTGCCCCGGGCATCGACAATCATCGCTCCGGCCGCGGCCGCCGCGGCGCTGGCCTGGGTGACCGATTCCGGAATGTCCTTCGGCCCCTGGGCCACACCACAGGCGAACACACCCGGCTGTGAGGTTTCCACCGGCTGGAAGGCATCCGAATCCACAAATCGGTACTGGTCCAGGTTCACACCCAGGCGCTCGGCCATATCGGTGAAATCGGAGGGGACCTGAAGACCGACCGATAACACGGTCATGTCGAATACTTCTTCCTGCATGGTACCGGTATCGTCGGCGTATTTAATGACCAGATCATCGGTTCCCGGTTTTTCCGTAATGGAGTGCACCCGGGATTTAATGAAACGCACCCCTTCCCGATCTCTGGCCCTTAAATAGTACTGTTCGTAATCTTTTCCAAAGGTCCGGATGTCCATGTAGAACACGGCGCAGTCCAGTTCTCCGGCGGCATGTTCCTTGGCGATCATGGCGTCTTTAACCGCATACATACAGCAGACCGAGGAGCAGTAGCCGTTGCCGCATCGGTTGGTGTCCCGGGATCCGATGCACTGGAGCCATGCGATCTTCTCAGGCTCCTTCTCGTCCGAGGGCCGGATCAGATGCCCCATGGTCGGGCCGGAGGCGCTCAGGATCCGTTCAAACTCCAGGCTGGTGACCACATTGGGATTGATCTTATACCGGTAGGTATCGGACAGCAGGAGCGGATCATAGGGTTCGCTGCCCGAGGCCAGGACCACCGATCCCACGGCCAGATCGATCTCTTCCACCGTCTGTTCGTGATCGATGGCTCCCGCCAGGCAGGCGTCGACGCACTGATAGCACTCACTGCAGATACCACAGCGCAAGCACCGCTCCGCTTCCTGTTTGGCCTCTTCCTCATTGTAACCGTAGGAAACCTCTAAAAAGTTGCATTCCCGGGCTTCCGGGTCAAGGCAGCGGACCGGCACCCGATGGGCCGTTTTCTCTCCGGAGGTGTCGGGTTTTTCGAAGTCCCACTCCTGCTCACGGTCTACCGTCAGATCCTGACCGTTGAGAAACCGGTGGATGCTTTCCGCGGCGGTTTTGCCGCTGGCAACGGCATCCACGACGGATTTGGGGCCATAAAACGCATCACCGCCGGCAAATACCCAATCAATGCCGGTTTGCAGCGTAACCGGATCGGCGTCCAGCCCCCCCCGAGGGGTAATGCCGATGCCTTCCTTTTCGAGGGTAGACAGCAGTGCGCTCTGACCGATGGAAACGATAACCGTATCGCCGAACATGGCCTCGCACTGGGTGTCGTCATACTGGGGATTGAAGTGGCCTTCCTCGTCGAAGACCGCGGTACAGGTTTTAAAATCCAGCCCCGAAACCTTCTTGCTCTTGTCGATAAAAAATGCTTTGGGTCCGAAACTGTTGACGATTTTGATGTCCCCTTCAAGAGCCTCTTCAACCTCGTGTTCCCAAGCCGGCATCTCGTCGCGTCGTTCCAGGCAGACGAGGGTGACGTTCTTGGCACCTTTTCGTTTGGCGGTCAGTGCCACGTCGATGGCCACATTTCCGCCCCCCACGACGATGACGTCGTCTCCGATCTCGACCTCTTTGCCCAAGGCCGCCTCCCGGAGAAAATCCACACCCTGGAGGACACCTTCCGCATCCTCGTTCTCGACACCCAGAGACCGTCCCCCGTGAAGTCCCACAGCGATGAACAGACTGGAAAATCCGTCCGCCTTGAGGCTCTCCAGGGTGACGTCCTCGCCGAAGGTGACCCCGGTCTGGATGGTCACACCCATTTTCTCGATCACGCTGATCTCCCGGGCCAGGATATCCCGTGGCAGCCGATACTCGGGGATCCCGACGGCCATCATGCCGCCGACCACATCCATGGACTCGAACACGGTCACCCGGTACCCCTGCTTGGTCAGGAAGAAGGCGGCGGCCAGACCGGCGGGACCGGCCCCCACGATGGCCACTTTTTCGTCTCGCTGTTCCACCACATCCGGAACAACCGGCTCCCCCTGGGACAGCTCCCAGTCGGCCAGAAAGCGATGCAATTCCCGAATGGCCAGCGGTTGATCCACGTCGCCCCGTGTGCACACCTCCTCGCAGGGGTGATGGCAGACCCGGCCGCACACCGACGGGAACGGGTGGTCCTCCCGGAAGAGTTTGAGGGCTTCCGCATATTGTCCGGTGTTGATCAGGGCGATGTACCCCTGGATGCTGACATGGGCCGGGCACGTTGCCTTGCAGGGCGACACACTCCGTTTGGTTATGCCGTAGGCGCCGGGAATGGCCTGGGCGTAACGTTTGTAAACGGCTTTGCGGGTGTTCAACTCCTGGTTGTATTCGTCGGGTACTTCGATGGGACATACCTTGGCGCAGTCCCCGCAGCTGGTACATTTGGAGAGATCCACAAAACGCGGACTTTTCCGCACCCGGGCCGTAAAATTGCCGGGATCCCCGTCCAGGGCAAGCAGTTCCGTATTGGTCAACAGTTCAATGTTCAGATGCCGGCCGACCTCGACCAGTTTGGGCGAGATCACTCACATGGCACAGTCGTTGGTGGGAAAGGTCTTGTCGAGCTGGGACATCAGGCCGCCGATGGCCGGTTCCTTTTCGACCAGATAGACGTAGTAACCGGATTCGGCCAGGTCCAGGGAACATTGCATACCGGCAATGCCGGCCCCGACCACCATCACAGAACCGCTTTTGGGGTGACTCATTAGAACCTCTTTCTGGTTTTGGAGTTATCGTTGAGGCACGTGGCACGGCGGAAAAGAGGCACAAGGTCGCTGAGAAACGTCCCGATCGCTGATACCGGAGCCCGCGCGCCGCAGGGGAAATCCCTTCTTGACCAGTTCGGTCGAGTATCAAAAAGACCCGTCTCCGTCAATGCGAAAAAAAGAAACAAAAAAGGGAATTATCGGATTAAAAGTCGCCCGGTGTCACAGGTGAGTAAGGGAAGACCGGAGGGTCAAATCTATCATAGGACCACTCTAGGAGCTCGCACCAGTTTTCCACTGTACCCTGAGGAGACCCGGAGGCCATGCCGAAGGATCTGTTGTATCCTCGCCCGTATACCACCACAGGTATTGATAGCTCGATCTCCCCTGGATTTCCAGGTCCCCGTCGGGGAAGACAAAGGCCAGGCCGTGCACACTATCCGACCACATGAACGACGGCCAAGACCGGCCGTTGAAGTACCGTCGGGTCGTTTTTCCGGATGATGCCAGCACACAGTTATCCACGGCCACCTTCAGATCCCCGGCGAGAGACATAACTGAAGCGGTGCAGGACGATGGCGTGGACATTTTTTCAGAGAATGAATAGAGGTCGAACAGCGGTGTCTGAAGCCAGTTCGACGGGGGTGTCAATATCCCCGGGAGGACGGCTTGTTGAGGCATGATCCTCCCATCGTCGAAATACTCGACAACCGGTGTTCCCGTGTACGATGGGCAGCTGCCATTCGGTGGGTAGCCGCCATTCGATGGGTAGCCGCCATTCGACGTATACCCCCGTGCACTCTTCGCATAATTCCAGGCGTTCTCATCTTTGCCCATGGCGGCAGCCAGGGCATCGAGTTTCGTCTTCACATCCGATACAGCGCTCAACTCATAGGCACTCAGGGCGTGGTCACTGCCACCGGCATTCCAATAGGCATTGGCGACGATCTTTGTGACAAGATCTTCCGGTTGGAGTTCCGCCACATCGCCCAGGGATTTAAGAATGGCGGTATAATCCCATCCCGTCGGCAACGCCTGGGCCGGTGAGGCCACCATAAAGTTGGCCCCGAACTTGCCGGATTCCGGTCGGAATTGATAGGCCGTTTCCACGGTCCCCATAAACCCGGTATCCAGACCGATGACGTCCACGGATTGGGATTCGGCAAGCCCAGTATCGATATTCGTGACTTCACCGACGTAGAGCCTATCGGGATTGAACGCGCCGCCCGGGGTCTCGTCCCAGAGGATGTATTTGGCCGGGCTCGATGTGTAGCCGCCAGCCGGGCGGGATGCCGCAGCGCTGCCATGGTTGCCCAGTACCAGAGCGTAATACGTGTCCGGGAACTGGGCCATGCTATCTATGACAAAGGCCTTGAGGGTGGCCGGATCGCCCATGTTGACCTCACCGAGGGTATCGTCAATGATCTTCGATTTGATTTCCCCGTTTAGCGAGGAGTCCGGCTGCACCCGATAGCGAATCGCACCACCGGTGCCGAGTCCGTCATATTGGACCACCAGCACGAGTTTGTGGATCACGTCAGGATCGTTCTTCATGGCCTCGAACAACCCGTACTCCATTTCCTGGAGGTCCTGTTTTACGCTAGAGTCGTTCAGGTTGTCTCCATTAAGGTACACCATCACGGTCCACACCGGGTCGGGGGCATCCACCGGCACCCATTCGATGGTGGCCTCAAACAGCGCCCACTCGTATCCCCGGTAGGCATCGCTGGCGTAGATCGCCAGCACATTGTCCCCTTCCACCAGGTGCTCAGAGATATCCAGCGTCGCCAAACCATTGCTTGCCGGATTATCCCATGAGGACGCCACCATGGTGCCATTGACGTAGAAATCGTAGATATCATCCACCGCCAGGGTGACTGTCGCGCTGGTCAGGGCCGATGTCGCCACCGGAAGTTCGATGGTCCGCCGCAGCCAGACCTCTTCCGGCCCGTTCCGGCCATTCATTTCCCCGCCATTCTGATAATGCCACATATACTCTGCATTGGTTCCGGGGATGCGGAACCAGTGATTGGCCGGCTTTCGATTCGGGTACGGCGCCGCAGCCCCGTACCAATCGGTATCGTCAAATCTAGAATCCGGCATCAGCCAGTCGTCCGTTTCATGATCCGTAGATATCCAGGAGCCGTCGCTGAAAATTTTCAGGCTGTTGACACCGAGGGCGGCATCAAAGGCGGCTTCGAGAAGACGGCGTCCGTCTGCATTCAGTTTTTTGACGGTATATTTATCAAAGAACAAGCCGACTCTCCGGGCAGGGAACCCGTCTTTCGCATCCGGATCGGCATCGTAATGGAACAGGGTCGCTTTTCCACGGTCGTCGGCTAGGGTCGCCGCCACCTGAGCCGTGTCATAGGGTATGGCCCAGCCAAACCGCGCCGGCCTTTCGGTGACAACAACAGTCCCTTCCAATGGTCCCGCCAGAGGATGCTCCGGTTGGACCACATGGATCTCGCGTTGTCGATATTCATACCCGAAGTCAATGCCGGCCTGATCGCCGGTCATGCCCAAGTCGTCGAAGAGATACGGCTCCCAGCAGATAATAGGCACCGGCGTCCGGGCAAACATGTCGGTCACCCGTCTGGAAAGTATCGATTCCGAAAGCAAAATGAGGTCCCTGCCATCCCCGTCTGTCACATCGACTTCGTCGTGATCTTTGACCAGCACCGAAAACCCCCGGCTCTCCAGGCGGCTTTTGATCAGGGCATCGCTGAAGTTCAGTCGGGATTTGCCTACCACCATCAATGCCTTTCGCTTCCATGGTTCGTCAGGCACACCCACCACAAAATAGTTGCTGTGTGCCTTGTGCCCCCCTTTGAATCGGTTTCCGCCAAGTTCGGCGATATCGTCGGCTTCAAAACTCCGCCGATATACGATCATGGGCGAGGCCCTGTAGTCACCCGTGCGGATGGTCAGATCCGTGCGCTCCCAGTCGGCAAGCCATTGGGGCGGCTTGGCGGCGCCCCGTTTGTCATATGCCACAAACAGGGTCCCCGGTTTGTACATGTAGAGACGCAGATGGGTTTCGGCCTTGTTCCGTTTATCATTATTTGCCGTGCGGACCAGGACGCCGCCCTCCAGTTCCGGGCTGAGCGCCTTGATCCGATATTTGCGGTCAATGTAGGGCTTGGCGCATCGCTTCGCTTCGGCGGAGCGATAAGATCGGTTCGAGGATACCGATAAAATTTCCAGGAGCCGGCTTCCCGGCTTTTCAAATGTCACAACCGCAAAAAAATTACTTTTGGCTCCGGTCATACCGCCGTATTGATTTCCCCGCAGCGGTATGGGCTCGCCACCCAATACATCCTTGCCGTAAACAACCATCGGAGATGCCGACCGATCGCTGGTTAAAATCGATTCATTGGTCATCTGATCCCAATTGTCGGTCTCAAGCCATGCCGGCAGACCTTTTTCGGTCCGTTGATCAAAGCAGACATAGACGAAGGCATCCTGATCGACGGTGAGCGTAAAAAGGTGCTCTTTGTCGAACCATTTGTCGTTATTGGCCGTTCTCACCAGCACCCCGCCGGCCAGTCCCGGTGTGATCTCGCGGATACGATAGTCACGATCGATGTAAGGCCGGGCGCCGATTTCAGCCCAGGCCGTTTTGTAATGCTTATGCGTCGCCACCTGGCTGATGTGCACCAGACCTGTCGCCGATTCGTATCCCAGAGCAGGATTGGGCAACAGGAACGCCACACCTGTGAGTCCAACGCATAAGAGGAGGACGACCGGGAGATACCGCTGTGGATTGAGTGTCATTTGCTACTCCTTCCGCCAAATTCGGTTTAGAAAGGGGTAAGCCCGGGCCGCCTCTCCCAGAAGCCACCGTTTATCTTTCCGACAATGATGTTCGAGGTATGGGGAATAGTGGTGTTACCGGTATCCGCAATTTTGGTGCCATGGCCCTAATGGGAAAGTCGTAGCCGGATAAGTGCGGGAGTCGATTCGAAATCTATTGAATATCGACATAAATATGGGCCAGGTCGGGGAAGGAAAAGACAAAAAGTGTCATGACAGGTGACAAATTTTGTCAACTGTCACGACATCAGCATAAACCCAAAATTGTCTGGGCGTGATACGATGGTTGCGTTTCTCAGCCGCAGAAGGGGCTCCAGGAAATGCCTGGATTATGGGACGTCTCTGGTATCTCTCTTATCTTGTTGTATAAATTCAGAATGTCGAACGGCATCCGAATAAATCTGTTGCACCCCCGATCCAGGATCACCGATGTTAGCCCGGACATTGCACCAAAAGGAGAGGTTCATGGGCAAGGCTTTCGAGGCGAAGCTGTAGTCAACCTACCGCAAGCCTCGAATAACGCAGACCATGAGCTTCTCCTTTTGACCCGAAGGGTGAACTCTTTTCAGCTCGCTCAT
>Ga0056120_1000040_pt1 | contig 24949 bp, 18 predicted proteins | sample WorMettaBAHAMAS2_FD_71121 | JGI IMG/M metagenome (GOLD analysis project Ga0056120, IMG submission 71121) | Marine gutless worms symbiont microbial communities from Max Planck institute for Marine Microbiology, Germany - Olavius tantulus BAHAMAS.2 ...
GTCAATATAGATGGCGGAATATTCTCCTGATTCGTTTTCAGATAGTTATAAAAACTGGACACCGTACCCCGATTCAGAAGACTCTCGCGATCTATATGTGCCTCAATAGGCTATCTGCATAAGCGCACGAATATAACCAGTATGCGCACTTTAACCCCTATAATGGCCTACCCTATATATTGTGGTCTGCCTAAAATGACGCAAAGTGCGTATAGGGGGATGCTATCCGCACATCAGTTGATCGGCCCCAAGGTGAGCACTAATGGTCGTAGTGCGAGGTAGGGAGGCTGGCATCTATAGCGAATGTCACAATTCCGTTCCGATTGGAACAGTGCTACAGCACTTGAGGTTGCAGGCGGGTACGGTGCCCCGCCCTACGAAAACTCTCTGAAAACTCTCGTGTAGGACCGGGCAACGTATCGGCCCTCTGCGGTCGCCAAACGGAACATATTTTTGGCAACTGCTATAAAATCAAAAAATGATACCAATAATGATCTGCAATGTTTTGAAGACCTGAGTCGCCACGGATTCCAAGAACACTTACGCGAAAATATATGATAATGGAATATTCAAGCTGACCCCTTATTTAATCAAGGACATAACGAGGATATGTTTGTTTGGCTGCATCAGCTATGCTTAAATCTATTTCAAGAGTTAAAAATGGTTGTTCCCGTGACGTAACCCCTAAAACTTTACCTTCCTCTGGCTCAATTATCCAACCGTTGCCACCCCATTTAAAAGCATCGCCGTCTCTATAGCTGAAATTCGAAGATAGACAGTAGGCTCCTGATACCACCGCCGCAGTCCTGCCCCCGGCAATCCATTTATCAACCGAAGTACCTGTCGCACGGGGGCAAACAAGTAACTCGATATGTTGTTTGGCATATTCACGGGCATGAAAATTAAACCACAACTCTGTGCATATGAGAAATCCTATTCGTGTTCTGCCAGCCTGAATTACGGTAAAATCCTTTTCCCCGCGTTCATACCAAGACGCTTCCCACCAACCTTCTTCATCAGGTAGATAGTATTTATGATGAACGGCCCTGTATCCTGCCATCTCATCCCACACAAAAGCCTCATTTAATCGTTTGCTTCCCTTGATAACTGGTCGGGAGCTAACAACCACTGCCGGTGTCAATTCTGTTAACCGTGAAATCCAACGTTCATGTTGCTCAATGGATGCTCGCCATACTTCTACGTCAACCAAATTCGTATGGGCAACCCAAGAACAAAATGGCATTTCAGGCAGCAATACCAAATTGCTGCCTTCAGATTTGATGTGGTTTACCAATTTTTGCCATTCTTCTTCAAACATATCCATTTCGTTTCTGAGTTCGCATACCGTAATTTTCATATATTTGTCCTTTTTCAAATACGCTCTGAGTTCAGTCGAAACAGCTTATAATTGCAGCCCGATGGCCGCGATTCATTATTCTTAAATACCGGTTTGGATGCAACGCTAAACTCAATGATGAATTAAAAATGTCAGAATCAAGCACTGTTGCTAATAGTCCCCACCCCCAGAGAACCATCCTCCAGTGCACACAGCAATATATTACCCGCTCCTCATCATAAGCTTCACTGACCACAGCATATTAGACATCTGATTTAGTCGGAAATTTGGGCAACCTAAATTTGGAGGCAGATTTCCCAAGTTACAGAGAGTGCGGTGTGAGGACTCGCTGCAGCTATTCAAACGGAAAGGAGATGTAGCCATAAAAGTCAAGGCGAAGCTTTGTAGCCTCGCCTTTTTTATTGTATTTTATGGTAAACACATACAGTCATCCCCGTATCCCTTTTTGTCCTGGTTAAAATGAAAACCAATTCCATTAAAATCGAAATAGCGGTCTGTGCACTGGTCACAGCTGCTTTTACCAATATTTACATCACCCAGCCAATCTTGCCGGTGTTGGAGGCAGAGTTTGATGTGACCACCGCCCAAGTCTCTTTTACTGTTTCCTTTGTGATCCTGGGTATTGTGTTGTCCAATCTTTTTTTCGGGTATCTGTCAGATCGCGTTCCCATCCATCCCATCCTGTGCGTCGGCGGTTTTTTTGTGGCTGCGGGAGGGGTGGTTTGCGCCATGACCCATGAGTTTAATGTTCTTGTAGGAGCCCGCACAGTACAGGGTTTATTTATTCCGGCACTAACCACAAGTCTGGCAGCCTGGCTGTCTAAAAATCTGCCACAGGAACGTTTGTCTGTTATCATGGGAACTTATGTGGCGGCCACAGTCTTGGGCGGATTGGGGGGGCGGTTATTAGGCGGCTGGATTCATCCGCCCCTGCACTGGCGGTACGCTTTTATTTCTGCAGCTGTGCTGATTGCTGTTTCCGCGGCTCTGGCCGTACTGATCTTACCTGCAGAAAGCAGCCATAATGAAAATGGCATCAGAAAACAAAAAAGATCTTCCGGTGGGTTTGTTTTCTTACTGACCAGAAAGGACCTGTTCCCATTTTATTTGTGTGGCGCTGCCGGACTGCTCATGTTTTCATCCATTTTCAACTATCTGCCCTACCGGTTATCCGGTGACCCGTTTCATTTTTCCACCGAGATGATCACACTGGTTTACCTGGTCTATTCCTGGGTATTTTCCAGGGACCGCTTGCCGGTCGGATTTCCAGGCGATACGGCGGGGGCAATTCGCTGATCCTGGGATCGCTGATTCTTGGAGGCGCCTTGGGATTTTTGCTGATTTCTTCGGTGTGGGCCGTCATTGGCGGATTGCTTGCCCTGTGTGCGGGGTTTTTCACCATTCATGCCACTGCTGTCGGATTGCTTAATCATAAACTTTCCCACAGCCACGGCAGGGCCAACGCCCTCTATGTTCTTTTCTACTATGCCGGGGGGGTGGATAGGAATCACCATGGCTGGTTTTTTCTTTGAAGCCATGGGGTGGTCAGGAGTGGTCCTTGGAGTAGGGGTGTTCTTGGCCGTGCCTTTTGTCATCGGAATTAGAGAGCGGCGGTAATGAGAATTACCTCAGGCGGCTGATTGCATTCGTGAAGGATCATAGCAGGAGTGTAAATCAGCACTCAAGCTCGTGGAGGCTATCGGCGTCGGAATCGGAATCGGTATCGGCATCGGTCCTATTTAAGCTGAATTCTGATAGTTGTTCCCCAACAGAGTAACCGCGTCGCCCAAGCTTAGTCAGCATAGCAACGATTCGATCGAGTAGGAGTTTGGCTTCAGTATTTTTATCCGGAGCGATAGCTCCACAAACTTCCAAGACATCCTGGGCGGCTGCACACTCTAACGCCGAACCACGAGCAATTTCAAAGTACCTTCGCCGGTCGCCCTCTGTTGCCTTGCCATTTCCTTCGGCGATATTCAAAGGGATTGCCTGTGAGGCCCGGAGTAATTGGTTACTAGCGTTTCGATGACCTTTCAGGTTTTCACAAAACCGATAGACCCAGCCAACATACTTGAGGGATAATCGATAGACATCTAGTTGTTCATGTCCGAAAGTCATCGCCTTTTGTCTTTTCGATCCCGATTCCGATACCGCTTCCGACCCCGAAAAAATATTTGCCAATTTGAAGATTCTACCTTACCACGCGAGAGCACAACTTGCCACAGTGTAGACTTTTCAGGAACCACCCTCAGGTGCACATAACAATATATTATCCATATTTATTTGCCCCATGAGGTAACCACAATATGTTGGAGGGGCTGGGTAGGCTGGTTATGGTGGACTGGAGTGCGGTTATCTTGCCAATTCCGATGGTTATTTTAGGTTCTCCGGATTGTTCAAACTACCGATGGCATTCTACTATTTGACGCATTCATGACGAAGCATCAAAAAACTGTGACATCAGATCGAATAGAAGCTCAACAAAATCCAATTCCCGACATTAATGCCCTTATTGATTGCATTGCCACTGAGATTCGGGCTAAACTTAACCTGCACACCAACACCGAAAGGATCCTTCTCTTTGGATTTCCCTCTTCAGTCCGGTGTGCAACGATAAGGGAAGCCTCGATGGCTAAACGCGTTGTGTTATTCGGCAGCCCATTGTCGATCGTGATCAGTTCATGATTTCAGCGAAACAGTATTCAGCGACAGAAGGAATATTGTTCAGGCAATGTGCATAGAATAAATTCAATGAACTAATTATCCAATAATATCGGGAGCTCGCAATGAATACGCTTAAGGCTGTTAACGACCACGTTGCAGACCTGACCAACCGATTTAAAGAACTACAAACGATTGTTCAAAGCCTTCATACTGAACATGAGAACCTTCTCAAGCAGTGCCATGAACTTAAAACAAAGAATACTGAGCTGACGCAACTGGTAGCAACTTTAAATCAGGAAAAGGCTGGGCTGGAACAAAAACTCATAAAAATTCAGGCCGAGTTAAGCCAACAGGTAGCTGCTTTGTATCAGGAGAAAGCAGACCTTCAGCAAAAACTTCAGAATGACCACGCACTTCAGCAGAAGGCTCCTAAGCTCTCAGGCGAAGCCATCAAGATTCTGATGTGTATTCGAGAAAATCAGTATTGCTTTGAGGATAAGATCGTCCAGAAGACTTCCCTTGATATTGAGAGAGTTAAATTTTGGATTACGAAGCTTAAAGATATGGATATGGTCGGTGGAAGCCATGTAGAAGGCGTCCCAACAGGATACTTTCTCATGGAAGATGGAAGGGAGTACTTAATTGATGGTAAAAACAAGTAACATCTCTCCGGTGTCTTAGACTAATCAATCTGCCAGCTAGCCTGCCATAGTGCTCACCGTTGCAAAGTCAGGCACGGTTAAGATCGAGATCGATAGTCTATGTTAATCTTTAAACTTTCAGCCCTCCAGAGATTCAGCCGTCCGCCAAAGGCGGATAAACCCCGGGCGGCCGGGCAAGCGCCCAGTATCCAGCCCGCCAGAGGTTTACCCGCCTCGGGAGGGCGGGCAAGTATCCAGTATCCGCCCTGCCTATGAACTATAAATCGAACACTTCCGAACAGCCATGGCTGCTTCCATCAGTGCCTCGGAGAAGGTCGGGTGGCCGTGAACCGTCCTGGCGATGTCTTCGCTGCTGGCGCCGAATTCAAGGGCCAGAACACCCTCGGGAATCATATCCGCCGCCCGGGCCCCGATGATATGGACGCCGAGAATGCGATCGGTTTTGCTGTGGGATATCAGTTTTACAAATCCCTCGGTCTGGCCCATACACCGGGCTCTTCCGGCGCCGGAAAAGGGGTAGCTGCCCACACAATAGGGGATGCCCCGCTCCTTGACCTGTTCTTCCGTCAAGCCGACACTGGCGACTTCGGGAAACGTGTAGACCACCGCCGGGACGGCATCGTAGTTCACTTCTCCGGGGATTCCGGCCATGTTTTCAACGGCGGCAATTCCCTCCGCCGAGGCCTTGTGGGCCAATGCCGGCCCCGGTATCAGATCTCCGATGGCGTAAATGGACGGCACACTGGTCCGGTAAACCTCATCAACGAGAACATGCCCGGTTCGCTCGTCCGTGCGGACACCCACCGCGTCCAGATTAAGGTCCCCGGATAAGGGACGACGCCCTGCGGCCACCAAAAGCTTATCGAATGACATTTTCTCAGTCTTGCTGCCTTCCAGGGTGACCTGGACTTTTTTGCGGGACACCTTTGCCTGGGTAACTTTGGTGTTCACCCGGAATTCCATTCCCTGCTGTTTGAGAATGCGCTCCAGAGTCCGGCCCACCTGGCCGTCCAGTGTCACCGCAATTTTTGGCAGCATTTCAATGACGGTCACCTTGGCGCCCAACCGCATCCAGACCGAACCAAGCTCCAGTCCGATATAACTCCCCCCGACAACGCCTAAATGCTTTGGAACCTCATCGAATTCGAGGGCACCGGTGGAACTGACGATCTCTTTGCCGTTAAAGGCCATCCCCGGGATTTCGATGGGAGTGCTTCCCGTGGCCAGCAGAATTGCATTGGCTCCGTAGGTGTCGGTCTTTTTCTTCCGTCCGCCCGGAAGCACTTCCACTCGGTCCGGCCCGGCCAGTTTCGCACTGCTCTGGATGATCTGTATTTTGTTGCCTTCCAGAAGTTTCCGGACATTATCGGTCAGCTCCTGCACGACCTGGTCCTTTCTTGCCATCATCGTCGGCAGATCCAGTGTGACGCGCCCGGTCTTGATCCCGTGCTCGGCAAACTTGTCCTTGGCCAGATGATAATACTCGCTGGAATCGAGCAACGCCTTGCTCGGAATGCATCCGACATTCAAACACACCCCACCGAGCCGCTTTTCCTTTTCGATGCAGGCCGTTTTCAACCCAAGCTGGGCCGCTCTGACCGCCGCCACGTATCCACCCGGGCCGGCACCGACAATAATCAAATCAAAGTTTTCTTTGGTCGCCATAATCAGATCTCCAATAACATGCGTTCCGGATCTTCGAGAAATTCTTTCATCCGCCTCAGGCACGTCACCGCCTCTCTTCCGTCCACAATCCGATGATCGTAGCTCAGTGCCACGTACATCATCGGCCGAATAACGATCTCATCGTCGACCACAACAGGCCGCTTTTCGATCTTGTGCATGCCCAGGATTCCGCTCTGGGGCGTGTTCAAAATCGGCGTGCTGAGAAGGGAACCAAACACCCCTCCGTTGGTAATGGTGAACGTACCCCCTTCCAGATCCGACAGTTCCAGGCGGTTATCCTTGATCTTCTCCACAAAATCGACAATGGCCCGTTCCATCTCGGCGAAGCTGAGGGACTCCGCATTGCGGATCACCGGTACTACCAGCCCCTTACCGCCGCCGATCGCCACGCCGATATTGTAGTAGTTATGGTAGACAATATCTTTGTCCTCTATGTAGGCGTTGATCGCCGGAAATTCCTTTAGCGCTTCCACAGTGGCTTTGATAAAGAAAGACATGAAGCCCAGGGAAATGCCGTACTTCTTTTGGAACGCCTCTTTATAGCTGGCCCGTACCGCCATCACCCGGCTCATGTCGATCTCATTGAATGTGGTCAACATGGCCGTGTTCTGTTTGGCCTCCAGCAGGCGGGCGGCAATTCGCTGCCGTATAGGGGTCATGGGCTTGCGCACAACCGCGTCTTCGGCCGCCGGTGCCGATGGTGCCTGGGCCATTGCTGGCGGAGGGCCGGCTTCGGCCGTAGGTGCTGCGCCTGCCTGTTCAATAAACAGCATCACGTCACCCTTGGTGATACGCCCCCCTGGGCCGGTGCCGGACACTCTGTTGATGTCGATGCCCTTTTCAGTAACCAGTCGTCGGACCGCCGGAGACAATACAAGCGTCTGGTCCGGAGCGCTCGGTGCAGGGGCCGCGGGGGCCGGTGTCACAGCCGGTGTGGGCGGTGCCGCAGGAGCGGGAGCCGGTTCAGGGGCCGGGGGTGCTTCCGGCTCCGGAGATTCTGGAGCGGCGGCCGGGGCGGGTTCCGCCTCGGCAGGGGCACCTTCTGTGTCGATGGTTCCCACAACCGCACCGATGGGAACCGTCTCACCTTCCGGCACGGTGATCTTGAGAATGCCGCCGGCTTCGGCAACCACCTCCAGGGTCACCTTGTCGGTTTCGATCACAAACAGTGGATCGTCCTTTTTAACGACTTCGCCGTCCTGCTTATACCACTCGGCCAGAATGGCTTCGGTGACCGATTCTCCTACACTGGGAATTTTAACTTCGATTAGCATGATGACTCCAAATGTTGGGTATTGGGTACTGGGTATTGGGTATTCGTTATTTGGAATTTGATGTTTGTTATTTGGTGCTTGACCCGGGGTGTTAGATTTCAGGTTTCGGGTGTCAGGTATTTCGTGTTTCGTGTTTGGTTTTTGGTGTTTCGGTTTTTCTATTATTTGTTTGTTATTTGGCTTACCTTGAGCGAGCGAAGCGAGTCGAACGGGTAATTTGTGATTTGTAATTTCGGTAAGCTCAATTTTTGAGCTTACCGATGGCTTCATCCGGTATGGCTATTTGCTGTTTCCGGTAGAGTGGCGGAAAACCGGTGGCCGGGCTGGCCGCGGGCTTGCGTCCGATGTATGTCACCGGTTTTCCCACAACCGCTTCAAGGCGCGACCGCATAAACCACCAGGCGCCCATGTTCTCCGGCTCCTCCTGGACCCAATGCCACTGGGCGGCCTTGTTGTAATGCTTCACGACAGCCTTGAGCTGATCCTCGGCAAACGGATAGAACTGCTCCACCCGAATGATGGCCGTCCGTTTTTGCCGTAATTCCTCCCGGCGCTTGATCAGTTCGTAGTAGATCTTTCCGCTGCAGAACAGCACACGGGTGGCTGATTTGGCGGCAACCGGATCTCCAATGACTTCCTGGAACGGATGATCCGTGAGATCGGACAGTTCCGAAACAGCGGCTGGATGTCTTAAAAGGCTTTTGGGGGTCATGACGATCAGCGGCTTGCGGTAGCTGGCCTTTACCTGGCGTCTCAACAGGTGAAAATACTGCGCCGGGGTCGTAGGATAGGTCACGATCATGTTATTTCCCGCGCAAAGCTGCAGAAATCGTTCGAGGCGAGCGCTGGAGTGCTCAGGCCCCATGCCCTCCCAGCCATGGGGCAGCAACAGCACCAACCCGCTGTTACGCTGCCATTTTTCTTCTCCGCTGGCGATGAAAAGATCGATCACCGACTGTGCGTTATTGACGAAATCGCCGAACTGGGCCTCCCACATCACCAGGGCATCGGGTCTTGTAAGCGTGTAGCCGTATTCAAAACCGAGCACGCTGAATTCTGCCAGCAGGCTGTTAAACACCATGAACGGCGCCTGCCCTTGATTCAGCCGATTGAGCGGGGTCCATGGCTCCCCAGTTTCCCGATCCGTCAGCACACTGTGGCGTTGGCTGAATGTTCCCCGTTGACTGTCTTGCCCGCTGAGTCGGATGGGATAACCCTCTGTCAGTATGGAACCGAAGGCCAGGGCTTCGGAATTGGCCCAATCGATGCCCATACCCTGTTCTAAACTGCTCAGCCGTTTTTTGAGTACCCCTTTGAGTTTCGGATGTAACGTGAAATTCTCCGGAATCTCCTGGAGGCTCCGGGCGATGGACAGCAGTTCCTCTCTATCCACGGCAGTGTCCACCGGATCGTGGGTGTAACGGCTGGTATATCCGTCCCAGATGTCGTAAAACGGGATCTTCGGAAACGGGCATTCACTTCCATGGACAATTGTATAGGCGGTGTCGATCGCGGCGGTGATGGTCTTTTCGGAGTCATCCAGGTTCGCCTGGTCGATCACCTTTGCATCAATGAGCTGGTCACCATACATCCGGTGTAGCGATGGCCGTTGCCGAATGCGATCATACATCTGGGGCTGGGTGAAATACGGTTCATCACCCTCGTTATGGCCATAGCGTCGGTAGCAGACCAGGTCCACGACAACGTCTTTTCCAAAGGTCATGCGGTAGTCTGCCGCAATCTGTGCCACGTGCACCGCTGCCTCCGGATTCTCCCCATGAACGTGGAAGATCGGCACCATGAGCATTTTGGCCACGTCCGTGGCATAACGGGTCGATCGCGCGTCATCCGGCAGCGTGGTGTATCCGATCTGGTTGTTGATGATGATATGGATCGTTCCGCCGGTAGCATAACCCTGGAGCTGGCTCATGTTGAGAGTTTCGGCAACGACGCCCTGCCCCGCAAAGGCTGAATCCCCATGCATCAGGACAGGCACTACGCGTTTTTTTCCGTCTTCTCCAATAAGATCCTGCCGCGCTCGGACAACACCCTCCACCACCGGGTTGACTGCTTCGAGATGACTCGGGTTGTTGACCAGCAGCATTCGGACGGACTTTCCCGATGCACTTGTGGTATCCGTCATGAATCCCTGATGATATTTTACGTCCCCGGCTCCAATAAAATTTTCCGGATCGTAACAGCTCTCGAACTCGCCAAAGATATCTTCATAGGATTTGCCGAGCACATTGACCTGCACGTTCAGACGTCCCCGGTGGGCCATACCGAATACGATTTCCTCTGTACCGCCCTCGCACACACGGTCTACGAGAAAATCAAGCATGGGGATGACCGCGTCCGCTCCTTCCAAGGAAAAACGGGTCACCGCGAGGTATTTTTTATTCAGGAAACTCTCAAACACAGAGGCTTCGGTCAGCTTCCGCAGAATCCGTTGCTTGTCGTCAACGGACAAATGGGGCTGGTTCCGTTCGGTTTCCATCCTCTCCTGAAGCCAGCGACGTTCATCCGTGTCCTGGAGATGCATGTATTCCACGCCGATGGATCGGCTGTATGTTTCCCGGAGGGATTGAATGATCTGCTTCAAGGTGGCTCGACCGTTTCCGGAAATAGCCGGAACGAAAAACTCCCTGTCCAGATCTTCCAAGGACAGGCCGAATGCGTCGAGGTTCAGCAGGGGGTGATCCGTTGGGCACACAGCCAACGGGTCCATGCAGGCCAACAGGTGACCTATGTCCCGGTAGCGGTAAATTAAAGCATCCACGCGGCTTTGCCGGAGGGCCTGCTCCTCATCACAAATGGTTGCGGCCACCGGGGTATCGGTCACCGCCATATCAAATCCTTCAAAAAAATACCGCCAGTCTCGAGATACCGAGTCCGGATCCGCCTTCCATCGTCGGTATTGGGCGTCAATAAAGTCTGCGTTCAAGGTTTCGGATAATTCCATTCTGGTCCCCTATCATGATGTCGTTGCGTACTGTGTTGAAAACCAGGCTGCAACACGTTCCGCCACCGATTCCTGCACGTCAGTAGCGCCGAACATATGGTCGGCGTTGTCAAAAACAGCAAGCTCAACCCGTTCCGGGTTGGCTTTCTCGGCCCGATAGGCCTCCGCCACCGGGACTATTTCGTCTTGATCCCCGTGAACGACCAGCAGGGGGGTGTTTAGGTCGGCAACAATATCCGGCAAGTTATACTGATCAGCATCCGAGAAAAAGGTGGAGGTCAGTTCCAGTGCCCGTCCCCGGCTGTTGAACCGGACTCGTCCGGTGCGGTTCAGCTCATTCTTCTGTGGCCGGCTCAGGAAATGATTGGGACTCATGCCGGAAAGCCGGCCGGCGATCGCACATACCGCCCGGATACGGTCTGAGCGGGCCGCGGTCAGCACCGCGACGCTGGCACCCAGGCTGTGGCCTGCGGCGCCGATCCACTGGACGCCTTCTTCCGCCAGGAGGGCGGTGCCCGTTGTCATTTCTGAGATTTGTTTTGAATAGGTCGATTGCGCAAATACGCCTTCACTTTGCCCATTGCCCGAAAAATCGAACCGGAGCGCCATGAATCCTTCCCGACTCAGGTACTTTGCAATTGATCTCAGGATGCCGGTATGTCGGGAACATGTAAAACAATGACCCAGCACAACACCCCGGTCAGTTGCTACCTCCGGCTTATGAAGGGTTCCTCTAATGGATTCCCCCACCTCATTAGAGAATTCAACCTGGCGTTCCATAAGTACCGACCGACGCGCCCCGGGATCAAGAACTGATTGTCATGCTGGATTGTTCGAAAAAATGCCATCAACCATTGGATTGTGCTTCGGAAAGATAAGGAATCAGCATCGTTATGTCAATTGGAAAAGCCCTGCATACTACTGAATTTAAAGGCTTTGATTCCTTCTCAAGCTCCTGATGGGAAAACCTTCTGTTGTCGGGGCAGAGGCGGCGTTGAATAACGCCGCGGCCGGCGCCCGGCTTGTTTTTCATCCCTCCGGTATTATTCTAAAAACATTGTCGGCACGGATGCCGAAGGTCATTAATCACCCCGTTAGTGGTTGGCCAGTAAGGTTCGCTCTCTGAAAAATCTTCGGCGAATCTCCAGCGTGACGATCTACCCCGACATCAGAAAGAGTCGACTTTACAATCAGCTTAAACACCGCAGCGCATCTGCGTTTCATAAAATCGCTCCGCGATTTTATTTGGAGGTAATCATCATGGCAGACGAGACTAAAAAAGTTTCTGCAGATGTGTGCTCATATATTGATGAAGACAACCAAATACTTAACCTCGAGGTTTCAATTCCGGGAGTCAGCAAAGAAAACATCGACCTTCGCATGAACGATGACAGCTTCAGTATCTCCGCGCCCAGGGATGATGTAGAGTACGTCACCACACTGGGATTTTGCTGTCCGGTAAGAGCCAAAGAAACCACGGCAAGCTATACGGACGGCCTGCTCAAGATATCCGTCCCTTTTAAAGACCCGATGGAGGATGCCTTCCGGGTCCAGATCACCTGATCGAATGATGGCAGGCATGTCTTGATATTCTGGCCCGGGAGCGGATTTCCGCTCTGCCTGCCCATCCGATACCAGAGAGGGGGATCCCATGATCGATACAAAAGTTCTATGTGAGAAAATCTCCACCATATATCCGGAAATCGGTGAATGCGGTATCGAAATCCGGGTGGAATACGACGAAGCAGAGGATTCTGTCGTCGTTTACCTCGAAAAGGCGCATTACACCGTAAAGCACTTTTTACCGAAAGCGGACGCGGAAGCCTGTCTGGAGGGCAAGCAATGTGTGGCCCTGGGCCTCGAAATCGCCCAATTCAGAGACCATAATTTCAAGGAAAGAGAGGCCGTTTGACACAACCCGCATTTCTTTCACCCATTCAAGCGGACGGGCAGATGCTGACCTGCCCTCTGGAACAGCAACCGACCGCCAGGTACACCTGCGCCAGGGGACCGGTAGCAACGGCCACAAACGGCTCATGAATTAATCGTTCATGACCGAAGTACATCACGTATTGCACGACGGACCCTTCCGAGGGTGCCTGATGGATTCGTATACCCATTGTCGTGCTTACCCGGTCACCCGAATCAGAGCCCATACCGATCCTTTAGAGGACAGTGACAATGACCGAGTTTCGAGAGGAAAAAGATTCCATGGGGATAGTGAGGGTGCCGAAAGACGCCTACTATGGGTCCCAAACCCAGCGTGCCGTGGATAATTTCCCCATTAGCGGGCTTCTCATGCCGTCCCACTTTATACATGCACTCGCCCTGATAAAACGATGCGCCGCGTCGGTGAACCAGGAGCTGGGCCTGCTGGATGCCAACCTGGCCGACGCCATAGAATCTGCTGCCTCCGAAGTGGGCAGTGGCAGCTTCGACGATCAATTTGTCGTCGATGTCTTCCAGACCGGTTCCGGGACTTCGACCAACATGAACATAAATGAGGTGTTGGCCTCCCGGGCCAATGAGATCCTGACCGGGAACAAAGGCGGGCGCGCTCCGGTCCACCCGAACGATCATGTCAACATGGGCCAATCCAGCAACGATGTCATCCCCAGCGCCATCCACCTTTCTGTACGAACACGGATAAACGAGGACCTGCTGCCCGCCCTTGAAAATTTACATGGAGCGCTGTCGGCAAAGGCCGATGCATTTGCCGACATTCCCAAACTTGGCCGAACCCATCTTCAGGACGCGGTGCCGATGACCCTGGGCCAGGAATTTTCCGGGTATGCCCGACAAGTTGAATTGGCAATGGAACGGATCCGGGCCGCCGATCCTCGATTGGCGGAGCTGGCCATTGGGGGCACGGCCATTGGGACCGGTCTGAACACCCATCCGGAATTTGCCGGAAAGGTGTGCGGACAAATTTCTGAGGACACCGGCCTGGTATTCATAGAAGCCGGGAATCACTTTGAAGCCCAGGCCGCCAAGGACACCGCCGTGGAAGTCAGCGGGGTCTTGAAGAGCATAGCCGTCGGTTTAACGAAAATCGCGAATGACATCCGATGGCTGGCGTCCGGTCCGAGGAGCGGAATCGGGGAAATTACACTGCCGTCCCTGCAGCCCGGATCATCCATCATGCCGGGCAAGGTGAACCCCGTCATCCCGGAGGCTGTTTTGCAGGTGACCGCCCAGGTGGTGGGAAACGACGCCACCATCACCTTGGCCGGCCAGTCCGGCATTTTTGAACTGAATGTCATGATGCCCGTAATTGCGTTCAACCTGATACAATCCGTGGATCTGCTGGCCAGCGCCGCTTCGGTACTCAGGGACAAGTGCATCGAAGGTATTACGCCGAATGTGGAAACCTGCGAAGGGTACATCGAGCAGAGTCTGGCCATGGTGACCGGGCTGGTGCCCCACATCGGATACGATAACGCGGCGGCCCTGGCCAAGAAGGCATATGCCTCCGGAAAGACCATTCGGCAAGTCGCTGAGGAGGAGCGGGTTTTACCTTCGGAAACCCTGGACAAGATTTTGAAAATTGGATAAATGGGAAGTTCGGTGATCGATAAACCACTTGACCCCACTTGACCGAACCCGGAGGTGAAGAATGGCAAAGAAGCGTTACCAGATCAGTATGACCTGTCCGAAATGCGGCTGCAGCGCCGTAAACCATCTGAGCGAGGAAGAGATCAAGGAAAAATTCGGTGATGTCCCGAATGTGGACATGGAATGCGGCGAGTGCATGCTCATGTACAGCACGCCCATGGAAGATGCGTGCCCGGAATGGGACCAGGAGTGTAAGCTCAGAGAGCAGGAAAAATAAAATCGCACAACGATTTTATGAAACAGATCCGTTTAGAGGCCCGCTGTTCTCAGTGGGCCTTTTCGTTTTCAGGGAATTAGAGTGAGTAACATAAGTACGTTCCGATTCTACGGGTAATAATCTCACGGTCAGTATAGGCGGGTGCGGTGCCCCGCCCTACGAAAGACGTGACGTAGGTCCGGTCACTGCAGCAGTCTGATTCGGATCTGAAGGATATCTTTTTAGCTCTCGGATCAAAACTTGAACAGCCTCAACGTCGTTTCATCCGCATTGAACTCATCTTCCAATCGATCGACATCCAATTGAAGCACCAGCCATCCGATGGGCCATTCCTCTCGGGTCATCTCGAACGCAATCTCGATACCTTTTTTCCCACCGGGATGCTCGCTGTCCGTCCGATACACGACCAGAACATAATGGGGAGAACCTTTGATTTTCTCGAAGGAAATCCCGCCGTAACTGGTACTGGCGGCATAGCGTTTTCGAGCCTTGGAAGCCATAGGATAGTCGGCGATCACACGTTTATCGATATCCAGCAAGAGAACGCCGGTGTAAGGACCCCGCGTCTTCTCCTGAACGTCATAGAATTTCTTGAAGATCTGGTCCATCTTTTTCGTATCTCTCCAGGCCAGGCTGTCGCGTAGAAGAGATTCGAGCAGGAGCACGTCGTTGGCGACCTGGTCTCTCAAGGCCTGCTGTTTGATATCGATGATACGGGATGATTCCTTGAGGTGCGGGGAGGCGAGCAGCAAGAACAGCGCCACAAAGCACAGCGCCATTACCAGTGGAAACATCCAGAAGCGGATGCGTCGGTAGCGACGTTGGATCTTCTGGGTTTCGGTGACATCGCGGCTCAGCGACAACAAGCCGGCAAAATTGCCCATGCCGTCATAAAGCGCGCTGGTGCTGGTAGCCACGTGGCGAACTTCTCCGGTCGAGCGGCGAATGTCCAACACCTTTTCCTTCACGGTGCGGCCTTCGCGTAGATCTTCGGTTAATTCAGTAATCGCTTCACTGTTTTCATAGAGCTCTTCGAGGGAATGCTGCTGCATCTGGTCCCACGTGCGCCCGAAAAGCATTTCCGCAGACTGGTTCCATGAAACGATCTTTCCATCCCGCTCGGTGGCGACAACCGCATCCGGCAACTGGTCGCAGAATTCCTTAAAAGCAAAGAGGGACTGAGTTCTGGCATCGAGCCGTCTGGCCAATAGCCGCAGCAAATGCCAGGCCATGGAAGGAAACTGCTTTAAAAAGCCATCAATTTTCTCCTTTGGGATGCGGATGGCTTTGACATCGGTACGGGCCCGGACACTGGCAGTTCTTTTGGAGCCGAGGATGAAGGATATTTCGCCGAAGACAACGCCTTTTTCTCCGGTTTCCGAAATCGGCTTCATTCCTTTGAGAATTTCGACGCGCCCGTCCACAAGTATGAAGAGATCCTGGGAATCTTTCCCTTCCCTGCACAGGGTCTCCCCTCTTCGGAATTCGACCAGGTATTCTTCAACTGATGGGTTATTCAGAATATCTTCGATCATGTCGTTACGCGTCCGGGTAATCAAATGGTTTCAAATGGGCATTGCGGTCACAAACCATCGGTCCTTTCATCAGGCGGTCGACCAGGGGCGCAGGCAAAGATAAGTTGCAAGTGTTATCATAACAGATCCAAGGCAGCGCATTCAACTGAGATGTCGAATCGAACCTGCATGAACTCATTCGCCCGGTATGGATAAATCGGAACTGCTACCAGGATCAGCTCAGTTGACAATGTCAAAAATTTAACTATATATTGTCTAATAATAATTAGACAATATATAGACATAAGTTTTGAAATGGACGCTAAGAAACGATTTACAATTTGGTACATCATCGGTGGAATTTGGCTCTTTTTCATCATGCAGAGCATGTTGGCATCCGCCTTTGCCGTGAAGCAGATACCCTATAGTGAGTTTATGGAGGCTGTGAAAGAGAACCGGGTAACTGATCTTTCGGTTTCGGCCAACCAGATACAGGGAAGGATTTTGGACCAAGATTCCGAAAACGGAAACGGGGTTCCGTTTCGGACAGTTCGCGTGGACCCTGAGATATCCGGAGTGCTGGATGAGAACAATATCGCTTATACGGGCAGGCTTGAATCCAACTTTCTGGGAATGGTGATGTCCTGGGTGATACCCATTGCTCTGTTTTTTGGGGTCTGGATATTCCTCATGAGGCGATTTCAGCGACAACAAACCGGCATGATGCCCTTGGGTAAGAACAAGGCAAAAGTTTATGCTGAAGACGAAGTGGACACACGTTTTTCCGATGCAGCTGGCGTCGACGAGTCAAAAGAAGAACTACAGGAAATCATTGAGTACCTTCGTGAGCCCGAAAAGTTCACGCGTGTGGGCGGTCAGATCCCACGGGGCCTTCTGATGGTTGGCCCCCCGGGTACGGGCAAAACATTATTGGCACGGGCAGTGGCTGGCGAAAGCGGCGTCCCATTCTTCAGCCTGAGCGGCTCTGATTTTGTTGAGATGTTTGTTGGAATGGGTGCGGCAAGGGTGCGCGATCTGTTCAAGCAGGCAAAGGAAAAAGCCCCCTGTATCGTTTTCATCGACGAGTTGGATGCCCTCGGAAAAGCCAGGGGTTATGGGGGTGTCGGTGGTCATGACGAAAGGGAGCAGACATTGAATCAGCTCCTTGTTGAAATGGATGGGTTTGATCCGAATATCGGCATCATTTTAAGGGCGGCAACCAACCGGCCTGAAATATTGGATCCGGCGCTGACCCGCCCGGGTCGTTTCGATCGACAGGTCCTTGTGGACAGACCCGATAAAAAAGGGCGTATTGATATCCTAAACCTCTATTTAGCTAAGGTAAAAACTATCGAAGAAATTGATGTAGACCGTCTTGGTGGCATGACCGCCGGGATGGCCGGTGCGGATTTGGCCAACCTGGTCAATGAGGCGGCTCTTCTCTCCGTCCGAAGAAATAAGGAGGGAGTCGGAATGGATGAAATCCAGGAGGCCATCGAGCGTGTTGTGGCGGGTCTTGAAAAGAAAAACCGACTTCTCGATCCGAAGGAAAAGGAGATTGTGGCGTTTCATGAACTGGGTCACGCCATTGTGGCCATGAGTCTACCGGGGACCGATCCGGTGCAGAAAATATCGATTGTGCCGCGCGGTTTGGCCGCTCTTGGGTATACCATGCAAGTGCCGACGGAGGATCGGTTCCTGATCCGAAAAACAGAGCTTCTGAATCGGATCGCCACATTGCTTGGTGGTCGGGCCGCCGAAGAGGTGGTATTCGGTGACATATCGCCCGGCGCCCACAGCGATCTGTCCCGGGCGACCGATATTGCCAGAAGCATGATCAAAGAATACGGCATGAGCAACCAGCTTGGACAGGTGAATTTACCGAGAACAAACAAAATCAGTTTCTCATGCCGACACCAAATAGTGGGATGACCTACAGCGCGCAGACCGCTCATCTCATCGATGAAGAAGTCCGCGAAATCATCGATGAGCAATACGAAAAGTGTTACCTATGTCTCCGAACACGTGTCACCCTTGTCCCCGGTCCGTACACCGTGTGGGGTTGTTTTACCCACGCGGTCTCGTTTTAAAATGAATGGGGTCAGGTCTTGCATTATAACATTTTGGGCGTTTCATTCTCTGTATTCTGGGGCCAAACGGATCGAAATGACCAATTTGGATTTGTGCCGGTAAGTGGGAGAATTGTCGGGATGAATGTTATAATGCAAGACCTGACCCCATGTTTACAGCCGAGCAGGTCGCTCAGCTGTAAACCGTCACAGCTGCGCGGAAGGACGGGCAGTATTTAGGTCTGGTTGTGTCGAGTTTAACAGTGTTCGCCGTGGCTGGGTTTGGCAATTAGGAAATGCCCGAAGGGCATCGAATATAATATCCGGCCAGGTAGGCCGGATATTGTCTACGCCCGTCGAGCGATCCTGAGAGCAGTCGAAGGAGAGCGGGCGGCTAACCAGGGTTCAAAGGGGGGGGACAACAGACTCACTCCTTATTTTTGTTCATAGGACAGTATTTTTTTGAGATAAGTGCTACAAACGGTCCAGGTTCGAAGGCAACCAGTAGAACGAAATAGAATCATCCAGCACCGCCGGAATGCCGTCGTGAATAGACGGAAACGCAGGATCGAAACCACAAACGTCTCGAAACGAACCCGCTTTTACCGGCAGGGACAGGTTCCAGCAGGAGACGGCGCCGCTGGGATATGGATTGGTTTGACCGACCATGGGATACAGAACATCCAGGATGCGGGCGCCGGCGTAGGAAATATTTTCCGGCACATGGGTTACCCGAAGCCGCGGATAATAGGTTTGAACGGTTTCAAAAAATTCATTCCAGGTACACGATTGGTCGTCTGCAATCATCCGGATCCCCTCCAGATCGCTCTCCGCCGCTTGAACCAGAGCCCTGGCCGCATCGGCAACGTGAAGGTGCGCAAACGGGTTATCGGCTTTGCCGGGGAAATAGATTCGGCCATGGCGCACCTGATCGAAGAGCAGACTGTGCGCCCCGTACACATGGGGAAGCCGTAGGGAAACAAACCGAACGCCGGCTTCTTTAGCCTCCGCCTCCAGGCGCCGCTCGGCCTCGAGCTTGGCTTGTCCGTACCCGGATGCCGGAGACGCCGGGGTGTCCTGATCGATGCCGTCCGGTGTGTCCCGATATACCATCAAGCTTCCGCCGAAAATAAAGTTGCTGACTCCAGGCCGGATCGCCGCCCGCATTATATTCAGCGAACCCTGGACGATGGATGGATACAGACGCGGATAGGGCTCGAAGGCAGCGCGCTCTCCGAGATGGATGATGGCATCGACACCTTCCAGGATCCGATCGATACTGCCCGGGCTTCTTAGATCTGCCTGCATGATTTCGGCGGGCAAGTTCTTCAGCATGATGCCCCGTAATGGACGCCTCACCATGAGCCTCGGATTCCATCCACGGACCGCCAACTGTTTGGATACCTCTATACCGATGAATCCTGTGGCACCGGTAACCAATACTTTCTTCATAAAGAAACCCTTATAGGATAGTATAGATGGGCATTCGACTGGCCGAAGCCGCAACATTGATCAACCGACTTGAACCGAAAGGCTTCCTGCTATATGTTCAGCGCATTGTAAAATCCCAAAAAGATTGATACCGAACTTTTCTAAGTCGCACTTACAGTAAGTAATAAATTCACGCCGTCCATAACGAATACAACCCTTAATGCATTTTTCTCATTTCTGATGAGGAGATAGCCATGCCATACACCGCCGTAAGATGGATTCTTCATCGAAGTATCATCATGTTGCTCTCCTTGGGTTTGATCCTGTCTGCGATCATTTTAGGCTGCGGGTCGGGAAACCAAGACGAGGAGAATAAGCCCCGCCCGCGGCCGGTGACCTACATGCTCCTGAAAAAGAGCGATCCCAGCAACCTCACCCGGGTCACCGGCTCGGTCGAATCCTGGAAAGTCGAAAAGGTGGGCTTCCAGGTGGAGGGGCGAGTCATGTTCGTTGTCGAACCGGGAGTCGAAATCATCGGGAACATCTTTGATGAAAAGGGGGCGGTGCTCGAAAACGGCACCGTCATGGCCGAGCTAACAGATGAACGCCATGCGCTGCGTCTTAAGGAGGCCGATGCCCGGGTGGCAGCCAGAAAGGCCGACCTGGATCGCCGGGAGAAGGAATACAAACGACAGGCCAACCTGCTCGCCGAAGGCGCCACGTCCCAGAAACGGTATGAAAAAGCCGAGTCGGAATTTCGGGGAGCCCGGGCCCGGCTCAGGGAAGCCCAGCGGTTGGCCAGGCAGACCGAGGTGGACCTCATAGACACGCAGCTTTATTCCCCCTTTCATGGCCAGGTATCCAAGGTACACGTCATACCGGGGGCCTATGTCGAGCGGGGGCAGCCGGTGGTCACCGTCCAGATGATGGATCCCATGAAAGTGGAAATCGCCGTTTCCCCCAAGGCGGACAAGCAAATTAATTACGGAGACATGCTGAAAGTCTATGTGGATGGCTATCCAGAGCCTGTCGAGGGAGTGGTCTGGTTCAAAGACAGCGTGGCCGACGCGGCCACCCGCACCTTCATGGTGACCCTGCTGGTCCGCAACCGCCGGATCGAGGTCGGCGTTCCCGATGACCTGAAAGACAAGTCCTTCCATCGCACCACGGACATTATGAAATTGGATATAGAAGACTACGACGGTGACACGATCTACTTTGCCGACCAAAAATCGATACACCGCGACGCCAATGGTTTTTTTCTCTGGAAAGTGAACGGGCTGACTGCAGACCAACTGTTTGAAGACTTTAATCCTGTCTTTACCGTCATAAAGGCACGGGTCAAACTCGGCAAACGGGTCATCCGGTTGCTGCAATCCTACACATTTCGAGAAATCACAGACCTGGGTGGCTTGAATCCGGACACTGATCTGGTGACCGGCACACTCCCGGAAATCGCAAAGGACGGAGACACGGTATTTCTCAGCCGAAAGCGATGGTTAATGCGACCGGGGGAGCTCGTTCATGTGGACACATCCGGAGGAAAGGCGACCGGTGGATTTTACGTACCGGCGCGGGCGATCATCGAAGATGATGGCGGGCAATATGTTTTCGTGGTCAAAGAGGAGGAATCTGAAGACGAGCGTGTCCGGAAAGTCAACGTGGTTGCGGCGGCAGGGCTGGGAAACTTCCGTCGCATTGAACCGTCCCCGGGGAAATCGCTGGAAGTAGGCATGAAGTTAATCGTATCCGGGGCCCACTATCTTAAAGACGGTGACATGATCAATGCCTTCGATGAAGTGGAGGTGTCACCGTGAATCTTCCCCGATTCGCCCTGGATAAAAGCCCGATCGTCCTTGCTTTCACGCTGATATTCGTGGTGTGGGGCATCCATGTGTTCATGACGGCACCGCGGCGGGAAGATCCGGAATTCATTATCCGTGATGCGGTGATCAACACGGCATGGCCCGGCGCGACGGCAGAAAAAGTGGAGCAACTGGTGACCGATAGAATCGAGAAAACGGTCGCCAACATCAAATGGGTCAAACGGACAAAATCCACCAGTTACGTGGGTCGTTCCGTGGTCGAGGTCAGGACCCTCGACGAGATTACCGATGTGGACAAAGTGTGGACCAAGGTCCGGGCGGAGCTGAAGCTGCTGGAACCGCAGCTTCCTGAGGGCGTTCAGCGCTCGGAGCTGAACGATAACTTTGGGGACACCGCAGCGCTCGTCCTCGCTATATTTCAGGATCCGGAATCCGCAGAAAAGAGGCGGTATATGTCCCGGGAGCTGGAAATATTTGCCAAACGGCTGCGGGATCGTCTCATGGATTTGCGCCCGCAGCTCAAGGCACCCGACGGCCGAAAGATTCCCGACTCCACAGAACCGGCCTATGTGGCACGGCTCGATCTTTACGGCGTGCAGCCCGAAGTGATTTATCTCGAGACCGATATCGGGCAATGGGGCAAAATGGGATTGACGACAGAGGATCTGCGGCAGGTGCTGGCCCAGCGCAACATCATCGCCCCCGGAGGTGTGTTGGAAACCGATACCAGCCGGGTCAACGCCCGACTGAGCGGAGATTTCAATGCCACTCGGGAAGTCAAACAGGTGGTCGTGGACAGGGTCGCCACCGGGGCGGAATCACCCATACGCCAGACCCTCCCCGAACTCATGCGTCAAATTACGGCCGGTGAGGAAATGGGCAGCGGTCGTCCGCCCTCCCTGGAGGTGCCGGTTTATTTAGAAGACCTGAATATTCAGGTGATCCGAGGGTATCTGGATCCCGCAGCGTCCATCACCCGGTTTGGTGATGCCGACGCCTCAATGGAAAGCATATTTCTGTCATTCACGTTGAAGTCGGGCCAGAACATTACCCAGCTGGGCGATGTGGTGGACCAGCTGCTCGAGACGGCCAACGAAACTTTTTTGCCGCCGGACATTCGTGTCAAGAAAATCTCCAATCCGCCCGCCTCGGTGGCCAATAAGATCGATGAAGTGGTGGCCAACCTGGTGGACGCCGTCATCATCGTGTTGCTGGTTCTGCTGGTCATGGCCGGATGGCGGGTTGCCTCGGTAACCGCTGCATCCATCCCGATCGTCATGCTGATCTCCATCGGCATGATGCGCATCTGGAATGTGGAAATAGAGCAGATCTCGCTGGCGGCGCTGATCGTGGCCCTGGGGTTGCTTGTCGACAACGCCACGGTGGTATGCAATAACACCAGCCGTTTTCTCGACCAGGGGTATTCCAATGAAGAGGCCGCCATCATGGGGCCCAGCCAGGTCAGCACCTCACTCCTCATGTCCACCCTGACCACGGTCTCTGTGTTTATTCCCATGACCTTTGCGCTCACCGGCGGGACCAAAGAATATGTATACAGCCTTCCCGTGGTGGTATCCCTTACCCTGCTTATCAGCTGGTTGTCCGGTTTGACCGTCACGCCGATTATGAACCGCCACCTCCTGGAGCCGACGAAAGGTCCTTTGCCGTTTGTCTTGGTATTTAATTGGATCCGGCAGCGGCTGCCGGTTAAAAAAGCCCCTGAAAATATCTCTACCGATACGAAGGAGAAGCAACACTGGTACGTCCGTGCCTTTTCCATTGCCATCCAGAACCGGGTCGTCACCGTCGCGGTGGCGTTTGGCCTGCTGTTTGGATCATTGATGCTTCCGGTAAAATCGTCCTTTTTTCCCGATGCGGACCGACCCCAGTTTGTCATCGATATTTTTCTACCGGACGGCTCGCCGTTACGTCGAACAAATGAAGTCACGAAACAGGTAGAGCAGGTCGTGCGTCGTCTGAGCGCCACCACATTTGACGCTGACGAACTGGTATCGATAACCGGAAAAAAAGACGCGCCCGCACCACGGCTGGACAATATGGCCGTTTACGTCGGCGCCGGGGGGCCCCGATTTTACACGGGATTGGATCCGAAGTCGGATGCCAGCAACTATGCCATCATCTGGGTCAACACCACCGACGCGACACAGAACAGCCGGTACATTGCGGATATTCGGCGGGCCGTCGGGGCGGGGATTGGGCAACCCGGGGACAAGGACTATATCCCTCCAATTGCCGGAGCCCGGATTCTTCCGAAATCCCTGGTCATGGGAACGCCGGTTCCCTCCCCCATCGAATACCGGCTTCTGGGTCCCCGCCTAGCCAACGAAAAAGTTCTTCGACGCTACAGCGAGCAACTTGAAGATGCGATGCGCAGCAGCGGGATGGTCTGGGATGTTCACGACAGCTGGGGAGAGTTCGGCGACCAACTGGACGTGAACATACGATCGACGGCGGCGAACATGGCCGGGGTGACCAATGCCACTGTTGCCCAGACCCTGAACGCTTACTACACCGGACACTATCTGACCACGTACAGGGAAGGAGATCACCAGGTGCCGATCAAATTGCGTCTGCCTCCGGAGCAGCGGCGGTCACTGGATTCTCTCCGGAACGCCTACGTGGAAGGCTACAGCGGCAAGGTCCCTCTCGAGGCAGTGGCAGACCTGGAAATGAAACGGCGACCGGCCAAGATCACCCGCTTTCAGCGTGAACGGATGATGGCTGTCCTGGCCAGACCCGAGTCTGGGATCCTGGCTCGCGAGGTACTGGAGACGCTCAACCCCCAGGTGGATGAAATAGCGGCCCAACTGCCACCCGGCTACAGGATCGAAGACGGCGGCATCGAGGAGGAAGCGGCCAGAGGGGAGAGACAAAATAGTGCCTCGTTAGGCATCGGTGCCGCCTTGATCTTGTTGTGTCTGATCATTCAATACAACTCCTGGGTCAAACCGCTCATGATCATTCTGACGGTTCCACTTGCGATCATCGGCGGGATGCTCGGGCTCTGGATCCGGGGGATTCCCATGGGATTCATGGAAATCCTGGGCTTTTTGGCCCTATTCGGCACAGTTCTGAATGCGGCCATTTTGATGATTGATTTTGCCGAAGGACTGATTACCGAAAAGCTCGCAAAAGGCGAAGGTGTCGCCGGTCCAGACGAGAAATCCTACAGCGGCCTTACCCGCGAAGCATTCCGGGAGTGTTTGACCGAAACCGGCCGAATCCGAATGATGCCAATTCTGATGACCACCCTGACAACAGTCGGCGGGCTTCTTACCCTCATGTTTGCCGGTCCACTCTTCAAGGGCCTGGCTACCGTGTTTGCCGTGGGGCTCGCCCTGGGCACGGCGATCACCCTGTTTGTACTTCCGGCCATTATGGCTCTTATGGTGGAAAACTTTGGCATGAAGTTGGGCCACCAGCCGAAAAAGAAATCTTCTCCTGAAGCACAGCCGGAGACCGCTTAATGGTGGGCTGTGCGGTCGGCCCGGTGCATTCCGGCAGAAATCTACGAATTCCCCTCCCCATTGAGGGGTGTATAGACTGGGGAGATAGGTAACAGTTGTTCGGAGACATGGGTAACACTACCATCAGGCATATCGTTTACACTTGGGAGAACGACTATGCCATGGAAAGCGCGTACCACAATGT
>Ga0056120_1000041_pt1 | contig 24879 bp, 19 predicted proteins | sample WorMettaBAHAMAS2_FD_71121 | JGI IMG/M metagenome (GOLD analysis project Ga0056120, IMG submission 71121) | Marine gutless worms symbiont microbial communities from Max Planck institute for Marine Microbiology, Germany - Olavius tantulus BAHAMAS.2 ...
GGTACGCGCTTTCCATGGCATAGTCGTTCTCCCAAGTGTAAACGATATGCCTGATGGTAGTGTTACCCATGTCTCCGAACAACTGTTACCTATCTCCCCAGTCTATACACCCCTATCGGGCGGGGTCTTTTTTTTACGGACACACCATTTTCGACCACGATTCCAGATCCGATGGGACATTTCAATCCTTTCCCCATCCCCCGGGCTACCTTTTATCCTCCTGATTTTTAAAGATTCCTTTCTTGACCTTTCAACCATCAACCAGTAAATAACGGCAAACAAGAAGCGGGTGCCGAGCCCTGCCCCAGGGAACCTGCCCGGGACAGGCAACCGTCCGTTTTACGACGTAACCCGGTAGGCGTGGGGATACCTTTTGAGACCTGGAGGATGAGGACCATGAATCCGATTGCACGAGAGCTGAACGAGATCCTGAAGGATGCAAACCCATACCTGTTCGATATGTTATCGAAGGTCGGGCGTCATCTCTTTTACCCAAAAGGTATTCTAACCCATGGGGCCGAGGCTAAGGAGAAAGCCCATCTCATGAACGCCACCATCGGCATTGCCACCGACGCTGACGGGATTATGCATCTTCCTTCGGTGATGGCCGAAATCCCCAATATGCGACCCGAAGGTTCCATCACCTATGCGCCTTCCTATGGTCTGCAGGATCTTCGGGTCGCATGGCAGAGCGCCATTCAGATCAAGAATCCATCTATCGGGGACTGCGCCATTAGTCTGCCGGTGGTGACCAGCGGCATTACCCATGCCGTTAGTGTCTTTGCCGATCTCTGGGTGGATCCCGGCGATATCGTAATCCTTCCGGACATGATGTGGGGCAACTACCGGATGATTTTGTCCGTTCGCAAAGGTGCTGAGATCGTCACCTACCCGATTTTTACCGAGGACTTTAGATACAATCTGGATGCCTTTGAAGACATGGTCCGGACCCAGGCGGCACAGCATGATAAGATTATCGTCATCCTGAATTTTCCCCACAACCCCTCCGGATATACCGTCAGCCGGGAGGAGGGCCAGCGGATGGCGGATATTCTAGTCGACATCGCTTCCCAGGGGACAGACGTCATCGCTGCCATGGACGACTCCTACTTCGGGCTTTTTTTTGAAGAAGAGACCATGAAGGAATCCCCGTTTGCGCTCCTTTGCGGGCGACATCCCCGGCTGCTGGCGGTGAAAATGGATGGGGCCACAAAGGAGAATTATGTATGGGGCCTCCGGGTGGGCTTTCTCACTTATGCGGCCAGTTTCGAGGCAGACTCAGCGGTGGCCTACGACGTTTTGGAACGAAAAACCGCAGGCTGTGTCCGGGGCAGTATTTCAAACGCCTCCCACATCGGCCAGGCCCTCGTTCTGAAGCTGATGCAGGGCTCCAGCTACGCCGATGAGAAGGCGGAGAAATTTCAAGTCATGAAAGCCCGGGCTCAACGCGTCAAGAAGGTACTCGCAGACCCGAAATATGCCGAGGTCTGGGATGTGTATCCCTTCAATTCGGGATACTTCATGTGTCTGCGGTTAAAGCATGTCAATGCGGAGGCTCTGCGCGTCCATCTTTTGGGAAAATACGGCATCGGCTTGATTTCCCTCGGAGAGCACAACCTTCGGGTAGCGTTTTCCTGTCTGGAGGAACGTCAGATACCGGAACTGTTTGACCTGGTCTACAAAGGAGCACAGGAATTGGCGTAGAACACATCAACTCGTCGTTTTCCGATGGCGCCATTCCGATCGGACCCGGCAATGCACGATGGACACGACGAAAATGAGGCAGGTATTTTTTCGTGGCTATTGTGCTCTTACGACATGAACTCTCTTCCGTCATTGTATTCGACGAAAGTATACCGATTCTGCGATGGTCTTCAAAGATAGTCGAAGCCTGGTGCTGGAAAGACGACATCCGCAGAATGGCATAACGATATGGGCGACACCAGGGGACTGAAAAATTCTATGGCGGCTTTCTTCAGCCGCCGTCGTTCATTTAACCTTGCCCGGGCAGGGCGCTGGACGATGCGTTTTGTGGTGATCGGCCTGATCGCCGGCATGGGCTCCATCGTTTTCCATTATCTCTGCCAACTCGGCATGTTTGTGTTTATGGATTTGCTGGCGGGTTACCAACCGCCTGCTCCAGCCGGTGAACATCACCTGTTTCCCCCTTCCGATCGACCGTTTAACCGATATGTTCTGTTATTTCTCCCCGCCTTTGGCGGCATCATCAGCGGATGGTTGGTGTACACGTTTGCCCCGGAGGCCGAAGGGCACGGGACCGATGCCGCCATAGATGCGTATCATCGCAAAGGCGGCTTCATGCGGGGTCGGGTTCCCATCATAAAAACCATCGCATCGGCCGTCACCTTGACCACAGGCGGCTCCGGTGGCAGGGAAGGGCCGATCGCGCAGATCGGCGCCGGCTTCGGCTCTTTTTTGGCGACTAAATTGAAGCTCTCCGACCGGGAGCGCCGAATCATGATGGCCGCCGGCATCGCCGCCGGGGTGGGTAGTATATTCCGGGCCCCTCTGGCCGGCGCATTGTTTGCCGCCGAAGTCCTGTATCGAGACCCGGAGTTTGAATCCGAAGTCATTATTCCCGCTGGCATTTCATCCGTGGTGGCGTACTGCCTGTTCTGCCTGGTTTTCGGTTGGGGGTCCCTGTTTGATTCTCCGGACTTTGTATTTCGAAATCCCCTGGAACTGGGCCCCTATCTGGTGCTGGCCCTGGTCCTTGTCGCTACGGGAATCTTTTACGTGAAGGCGTTCTACGGGGTGACCCATTTTTTTAAGTCCTTGCGTGTCCCGAATTTTTTCAAACCGGTGCTGGGGGGGCTTTGCACAGGTGTTATCGGCTTTTTTCTGCCCCAAACCCTGGCTTTCGGATACGGCTATGTCCAGCAGGCCATCTTTGACCAGCGGACGATTCCATTTTTGGTGACCCTCGCCATCGGAAAGGTCCTGACCACCTCATTTTCCATCGGGTCCGGGGGTAGCGGCGGTGTGTTCGGACCTTCGGTGGTGATTGGTGGAGCAATGGGCGGTGCAGTGGGACTGGCATTTCACCAAATCATGCCCGGGGTGGTCACCGAAGCGGGTGCGTTTGTGGCGGTGGGCATGGCCGGTTTTTTTACCGCAGTGTCAAATACGCCCATATCCACCATCATATTCGTCAGTGAAATGACCAATTCCTATCATCTGCTGCTTCCCAGCCTGCTGGTTTGCTCGGTGTCCTACTTGGCTGCCCAGCGTTGGACGATTTACGAGCGGCAGGTGAAGAACCGTATCGATTCACCCGCCCACGCCGGGGATTTCTTTGTGGATGTGCTCCAGGCGATCCGGGTAAAGGATCTCATGCCCCGGGTTCAACGGGTCAAGCTGATTCCCGAGAGCATGCCCTTCCGGGATTTTAAGAAATACTTTGCCCAGACCAAACAGCACTATTTCCCGGTCATGAACTACGACGGACGGCTGACCGGAATTTTCTCCAGTACGGATATCCGAGGCGTTCTGTTTTCCTCTGAGATCGAACACCTGGTCGTGATGAAAGATATCTGCACCTCGGATATTATCGTGACCACGCCGGCGGACGACCTGAACTCGGTCTTCCAGAAATTTACCCAGAAGAATATCGATAGTCTGCCGGTGGTGCGTGAAGAAGACCACGGCATTCTGATCGGCATGCTCAACCGTCGGGAGGTCATTGCCTTCTACAACGAAAAGATTAAGGAGTTGAAGGTGCAGGCCGGGCGTGAGGATACGGAAAAGGAAGAGATCGTCGAAGAACTCCGGGACGGGTGAGCCGGCCCTCTATGAAAAGGTGTTCTGGGATGGATTTGGCCGATGCGGACGTTATGATATATGGAAAATTTGTTGCATCCTAACGACACAGGTACGATATTCTGGTTTAACATGTGATTACTGCGGGCAGGTGAAGCAAATGAACGTCGGTTTTATTGGATGGCGGGGGATGGTCGGTTCGGTCCTGATGGATCGGATGCTGGCGGAGAACGATTTTAGCGGATTTGATGCCTATTTCTTCTCCACATCTCAGATCGGGAAGAACGGACCGGACATCGGCCGCGATGTACCAACCGTGGAAAATGCGTTGGACCTGGATCGTCTGGCGGAACTGGACATCATCATCTCCTGTCAGGGCGGCGGTTACACCCAGGAGTGTTATCCACAGCTGAGGAACAACGGCTGGCAGGGATACTGGATCGATGCGGCATCCACCCTGAGGATGGAGGAGAACAGCGTCATCGTTCTGGACCCGGTGAACCGTTCGATCATCGATGACGCCCTGGACAACGGTATCAAAGATTATATCGGTGGTAACTGTACCGTGTCTCTCATGCTCATGGCCCTGGGCGGGCTGTTCGAAAAAAATCTCATTGAGTGGATGACCTCCATGACCTATCAGTCGGCCTCCGGGGCCGGTGCCAAAAACATGCGGGAATTGGTATCCCAGATGCAGACCATCGGAACCGAAGCGACACCGCTGCTAAACGACCCGACAACGGTGATCCACACACTGGATCAACAGGTGGCCCGATGCATCCGTTCGGATGCCTTTCCCACAGACTATTTCGGTGTCCCCCTAGCCGCCAGCTTGATTCCCTGGATTGATCGTCCCATGGAGAGCGGTCAGACCAAAGAGGAGTGGAAAGGCTATGCCGAAACCAATAAAATTCTCGGTCGTGGGGACAGTCCCGTTCCCATAGACGGTCAGTGCGTCCGGATCGGCGCCATGCGTTGCCACAGTCAGGCGTTTACCGTCAAACTGACTCGCGATCTCCCCCTGGAGGAGATCGAGGAGATCATCGCCGGTCACAACGATTGGGTGTCGGTGGTTCCCAATGAGAAAGAGATCACCATGCGAGAGCTGACCCCTGCCAAAGTTACGGGCACTCTGGCGGTTCCGGTGGGCCGGGTTCGGAAGCTGAATATCGGGCCGGAGTATGTGACCGCCTTTTCGGTGGGAGATCAACTTCTGTGGGGCGCGGCGGAACCGTTGAGACGCATGCTGCGCATTCTGTTGGAGTATCTGGATTAATCCCAACCTTTCATGAACTGTCCGTGGTAAACCCGAATAGTTCTTAAAATAAACGATGACAAGGGTCGGCTCACGGTGATGGGTCGATCCTTTTGTATGTTTCGATCACTTTCGACAGCGGTTCATTGATTTCAACCGGTCGCCGGGCAGGCGAGTCGATTCCGGTAATAACCCCCCCTGAAAAAGCGTTTAGCTGAAGCAGTCGATACCGGGCGGCAGAGATGTAAATCGCACTCTGTTCCAGGTCCACGACCAACAAACGCTGGCGTCTTCGCAGGACATACTTCCATTGGGGAGCGGCAAGATATCTGGAATCATCGGACCAAAGGAATGCCGGGCTGCAGTCAGGGATTTTCATGGTGCCGGAGATGGTTAGAATCCCTTTCGTGGGGCCGGACATATAGATTTCCATCGCCTGCCCCATGACGGCGATTCTGCGACCGTCAGGCGACACCGCCTCGTAGGAACGCCGCCAGGATGGCTGATTATAGGGGTAGGGTTCCTCCGCCATGGGTCATTCCGGCTCCCGTCCTCGGGAAATCGTTATCCCAGGAAGTGCTTTACCGGTGCGCCGGAGGGAGTTTTTCTCCGTCGGTTCTATCTCGCACCGTGCAGCAACACATTCGAAGGAGTCATCCCGAACGTAAAACATGACGAAAGTGTGTGGGAAGATAGGCCTGGCGGGCTCGATTTGGTGGAGTCTACCCGTCCCGGGATTCAAGATGCTAATACCTCGCTGAGTGTTTTGTTAACCTCCGCCAGGGAGAAGGGCTTCGCGATGGCGGCCTTAAATCCGTACTGCCGGTAATTGGCCATAACCGGATTATTGGAATAACCGCTGGAAACGACGACTTTTGCTTCAGGGGCAATTTTCAGTATCTCCCGTATGGTTTCTTTGCCCCCCATGCCTCCGGGAATGGTCAGATCCATTATGATGACATCCACCGGCTGATCGCTGGCACGATGTTGGCAAAATAGTTTGATCGCCTCTTGGCCATCTTTGGCTTGGAGTACGTCATGTCCGAGACGAACGAGCATATGCCTCAGGATATCCTGAACCAAGGGCTCGTCATCCATGACCAGAATTCTGGCCCTGACGGATTCCGGCTCCGACGCCTCTTCGGTTGGTGCCTGAACGCGTAGTGCCTGGGCAGCAGGCAGATAAATAGTGAAGATTGTACCTTTGCCCATGATGGACCGTACCGCAATATGGCCGTTATGCTTGCTGATGATGGAATGGGAAATCGCCAGTCCCAGACCGCTGCCTTCCTGCTTGGTGGTAAAATACGGATCAAATATCTTTTCCAGATGTTTTGGGGCGATGCCGCATCCGTTGTCTTCCACGGCGATCCTGATAAACGATTTGTCCGGCAGATTCAGGTTCGTTTCGGATGTGATATCCTTAACATTGGCGCAGTCTATGCGGATTTCCCCACCCTCCGGCATGGCATGCTTGGCATTTAGAACGAGATTTTGAATGACTTGGCTAATCTGACCGGCGTCAAAATCGGCCAGCCACAAATTATCCGGGATATTAAAGCGGGAGGAGACGGAGCTGCCATGCAACACGAAATCTGCCGATTCGGTGATCAGTTTTCCGATCGGGCTGGTTTTCTTAACCGGCTCGCCTCTCTGGGAGAAGGTCAGCAGCTGTTGGGTCAGATCTCTGGCCCTTAATGACGCTTTTTCAGCCTCCTTGAGGAGCGGATACGCCTTGCTGGTAGAATCAATCGACATCCTGGCCAATTCGATGTTCCCCAGGATGGCGGCAAGGATATTATTAAAGTCATGGGCGATGCCTCCGGCCAGGACACCGACGGATTCCAGTTTTTTGATTTTGAGCAATTCCTCTTTCGTCTTTTCCTCCTCCGTCACATCACGGAAGACCAGTACCACGCCGGTAATGGTTCTGTCGGCATCACGAATCGGGGCTGCCGAAGCAGTGATCCGGTATTCCCTTCCATCTCTGGATATCAGCACCGTCTGTCGGGGCAAGCTGATGATCCGATCGCTTTCCAGTACTCGGGTGACCGCTGTGGATATCTTCTCTCTTGTACTGGCGTCGACAATCTGGAAAACACGATCCAACGCTTCGCCTTTTGCTTCCTGTAATGTGAGGCCGGTGAGATCCAACGCCACCTGATTGATACGAACCACCATTCCATTCTTGTCGGTTGCGATCACCGCATCGCCAATGGAGTTCAGAGTGATCCGCAAATCTTCTCTGCTGTGGCGAAGTTCCTTTGTGCGTTCCTCTACCTGCTGCTCCAATCGACTATAGGCGGAACGCAAATCCATCTCGGCCTGTTTACGTTGTTCAACCGCGTTGGCCAATAACCCCGATCCCAGAAATATAATAATGGTCAGGGTCCCCAGAATCATGGCTCCGTATACCAGCCTTCTGTTCTGCCTGGCCGTCAGTGTGCTTCGAGGCACGAATGAGACGATTTTCCAGAAATATTGTGTTGGCTGAACCCACTTTTTACTTGGGGCATACGCTTCTCCCGAGCCGGTGCTGGAAAATTGCCCTTTCATCAACGGATATACGGTGGCAAAGGTAAAAAGACCTTCTGCGGTCTCGACCTGGCCGATCTCCTGGCTTTTGATGACTTCCCATACGATAGGGTATTTATTTACGAAGGTCTGATGCTTCCGATCCGGATACATGAATCCCCATTCGATTTCCCGAGCGGGCCCCTTCAACCAGTATCCATCGGAATTGAGAAGCATGGGCTGACTTTGCTCGGTCGGGTTCGAAATACTCTCAAAGCGGGTGATGAGTTTGGCCCCGAAATAGTTGAGCAGCAGGATACCCCGTTTGTTCCCCTGTTGGTCGAAAACGGGGGTCGCGAAACGGATCATCGGTTTCAAGGGCTGCTCGATTCGACCGTGCTCGATATTGAGATCAAGGGGCGATACAAACACCTCTTCTCTGCCTAGAATAAATGAATCTTCGAAATAGTAGCGTCCCTTTTTGTTCTGAAGTTGTTCATCCGGGACGATGGCCGGTTGGCCCTGGTTGTAGTTTACCATAGCAATCTCCATGCCTTCCTCAACCAGGAGACGTATTTGATCGTATAACCGTCGCCGTATAGCAAAATTGAGGAACGAGTCTTTCAAATCAGAGAGTAATGATGGAAGAGGATGCCCGTCCTCATCCCATAAATGTTCCAACACCCGGGCATTGGTCAGAATGGCGAGATCGGAGGAAATTTGTCCGATATCCGCGTCGATGTTCTGTTGTTGAATGTGGCAGGTATGCAATTCTTTGGCGCGGGTGGCCTTCATTTCAGACTTGTGGGTGACGATCAGGATGACCGCCGTCATACCCCCGAACAACAGCATGGCCGGCAGAAAGAAAGCCAGGGTGCCTTTCAACAATCGGGGCCAATTCGATGCCATATGGTTTTCAGGGGTCATTTTCATTTAATTGATGAAGAAACCCGAGTCACCACAAAGAGCCATTTTTTGCTGCCGACAGAAATCCTAAGCAGTCTCATATAGAACTCTCCGGTCTGTTTAGTGGCTTTGTCCGTCAGTTTCTTTGAGACCGAAGCGATAGAGTTCATAGCGGGGTGCAACGAAAGGTCCTGAAATATTCGGGTCAATCAGGCCGCCCCGTCCCAGGAGTAGTGGATTCCAGAATTCACCTGGATAACTCATCAATACAGAGACCTGCGGTCGATAGTAAAGAATAATACAATAGGAACATGAGAACACGCAATAGGAATGTTTGCCTTACAGCGTTCCTATCCCGAGCATTGCATGAACCGAATTGCCTTTCGCTAGACAATAAATTGACGTGCTTTAAAGGCTAGTAGATAACAAAATCCGTGCCACCCATGGCTTATCTTTTATCTCCCCTGATCGAAAATATATGATTAGATTACAGAAACAAATAACATGATGGGGTAGCCGGGATCAGATTCTGGCGTTGGAGAATTCGTAATGCTGCCCTGATTTCTGTGCAGTGTTGTACATAAATTTGTGCAGTTGACATGCCCGATCGGAAAAGCAGAGGCGTTGTGACGCCTGAGCGCCGAAATGTGGTTCACTTTCATCTACTAGAAGATCCGAGGGACTGTCGGCAATTATAGCAGCTCTACTTCCTCGTTATGAAATTCGCTTGCCGTGAAGAACCGATCGTAATTGAATTTATTGTACCAGGTCATGTATTCTTGTTCGGGCCGTGTTCGTTCTTCCAACTCCGTCCACACATCTTCCGGCAGATCCCAATCGGCGGGCTCGATATTCTGTTCGAGTTGATCGATAGTTTTGACTCCGATAATGACCGAGGTGACGAATTTCCGTCCAAGAGGCCACCCAATTGCCAGTTTGGCCATGGGGATGCCGGATTTCCTGGAGACATCTTCCACGATTTCGGCGGTTTTATACCCTCGGGGATGCCAGAAGCGGGGACCGTCCACGTCGGTCCGGAAGGATGCACGGGAGCCTTTATCCGGTTTTTTCTGCCCCCGATATTTGCCGGTCAGCAGACCTCCGCCAAGGGGGATGAAACAGGTTATGCCGATACCCGCGTCGATGGCCGCGGGTATGGTTTCCCGTTCCAGTTCCCTGTGGATGAGACTGTAGATATATTGACCGGCCACCATTCTTTCCAGGCGGCAGGTGGCCGATATGCCCTGGGCTTTGGTGAGTTGCCATCCGAAAAACATGCTGGACCCGGTATAGCGGACCTTTCCCTGGCGAACGAGGTCGTCCAACGCCCGAAACGTTTCTTCAAAAGGTGATATCGGGTCCGGGACATGGACGTGATACAGGTCGATATAATCTGTTTTAAGTCTTTTGAGGCTCTTTTCACAGGAGGAGATGATCTGCTTGCGGTTGGCGCCAAACTGTGTGTGGGCCGGTCCCGAAGGTAGAGAACACTTGCTGGCGATGATGATTCCGTCTCGATTCAACTCGCGCATCAAATTACCCACGATTTCTTCGGAACGCCCCCCCCGCATAAATATCGGCAATATCCAGGGTGTTTCCGCCCGCTTCCATGTATTTTCGTATAATGGCATGGGATGTTTGTTCATCGCATCCCCAATCCGGGGCACCGAAGGTCATGGTGCCGAGGGTGAGTCGCGACATCAGCAGGCCGGAAGATCCAAGGTAACGATATTTCATTTTAGGCCCCTCCTTTTGTTTAGCGAATATCCGAAAATACCTGGCAGTACGCTGCCGCGATATGACTTGAGGTATGATTCCGTGGCCTGACTTAACGTAAGAGATTGGTTTCGTAGTGATTAAATTAGGATGTCTATTTGCTGCTTGATCGTTCCGGACATATGGAATGTTCCGATGGCATCGAATCTGATTTTCATTAACAGATTTGTTGGTATCTTACCAGTATCACAAAACGTTCTGCGGTGCTTGGTTGGACGTTAAGGATGTGGGCTATGCGGTATCCATGGGTGGCACCCCCCGGAGTCCCTGCAGGGGTTTCTAATTGTAGAAGGCGATCGTTGATGCCACGGTGGGAACAACCTGACGGGTATCGCTGCGTCTATGGGTGCGCTACGGTAAGTGGATAGATGGTGTCCGGGTCAATGAGGGCAAAGATCAATTCAGACCGGACTCGAACAAGATGATTTCCTGAACCTGAGAGCGGATGCCGATCTGCTGTCCGACCCGATGATTATGATGGCTCGATACAAGGGCCAGAAGATTTTCCTGTTCTTTCAACCGCAATGTATACAGTATATTGGCGCCCCTGAAATCTTTTCTGAGAATTTCGGCCTTAAACAGGCTATCATCGTCGTGGATGATATCCTCGGGGCGAATCAGCACATCGGCCGGGCACCCGTTCCGGCAAGGGTAGGAAAAACGACCCGCTAGCGTTCCAAGCGCTGTTTTTACTTCATTGTGGGACTGAACAACGCCTTTCAGCAATACGCCTTCACCCACAAAGTCAGCCACGTACCTATTTTTCGGACGATGGTATAAGTTATAGGCCGTGTCCCACTGCTCCAATTTGCCGCCGTTGATAACACCGATGGTATCCGCCATGGCAAATGCCTCATTCTGGTTGTGGGTGACCAGCAGCGCACTGGTTCCAAGCTCCCTTAGAATTCTGGCGACCTCTACTGTAAGTCGGTTCCTCAACGCCACATCCAGGTTTGAAAACGGCTCGTCCAGCAACAGAAGATCGGGTTCCGGTGCCAAGGCTCTTGCCAGAGCGACCCGCTGCTGCTGCCCTCCCGAGAGTTGGTGGGAGTATTTGTCGGCATCTATTGAAAGGCCCACCAGATCCAACATCTCCGATACACGCCGGTTTCGTTTTGATCCCGAAAGATGATGGATCCCGAAAGCGATATTTTTCCGGACCGTCAGGTGGAGGAACAGGGCATAATCCTGGAATACCATTCCCAGACGTCGTTCTTCCGGCGGAACACATGTGCCCGGGTTCGACATGAGGTGGCCACCGATAACAACGGCCCCGGCCTGGAGGGGTTCAAAGCCGGCAATCAAACGCAAGATCGTGGTCTTTCCGCACCCACTCTCGCCGAGGAGGCACCCAATACTTCCCCGTTCTAAATCAAACGACAAATTGTCGATGATACCTTTGCCATGGTAGTCCATGGAGATGTCGGAAACTTCAAGTATAGGATTCATGGTCATCTCTGTCTTGGTGTTGTGTTGTCAGCTGTTCCGATCGCTTGTTCAGCAGAATCAGGGGAATTAAGCCCGCTATCACCAATGCCATGGACGGCAACGCCGCCCGCTCCCATTCTCCCTCCGATGTCAGTTCGAAGATCTTTACGGCCAGTGTGTCCCATCCAAAGGGCCGGGTCATCAGCGTAATTGGCATTTCCTTCATCACGTCCACGAACACCAACATCGCTGCTGTATAAAGACCGTTTCTGAGTATCGGAACGTGGACTTTTCTAAGGAGTTTTATGCCCGTCACTCCCAGCATCCGGGAGGCCTCGTCCACACTTTTCGATATCCGGAGCATGGAACTGTTGATTCTGTTAAACCCCGTAGTCAAAAATCGGACAACGTATGCAAAGACTACCACGAGTAACGTTCCTCCAAAAACAGGGTCAAGTCTGAGACCAAACAGATGCCGGGCCGTGTTGATGAGTTGACGGTCTATAAAACTGATCATAATGACTACACCTACAGCCAATACCGTTCCGGGAACAGCATATCCGAGCGTTGAAATGCGAGTGGTCCACTTTGCGGCAGTTCTGTCATCCAATCGTTGCACATAGGATAGCAGCAGGCCGGTCCCGACAATACAGCCAGTGGCAAGAGATGAGAAGATAAGAGAGTTCGACAACAGATCGATATAGCCGGATTGGAGTTCAGCGGAAATCGATGCCAGGGACCAGACCAACAGTACGATACATGGTGCGACAAAGGCGATAATAAGTATCAGGGCCAGTAATCCGGAGGCTGACCATTTTTTCCAGCCAACCAGCGGGATTCGGCTGTTCTCGGCTGTGACGTCTCCGACCTGGTTAAATTCCATTTTGGCCCGCATATGCTGTTCAACAATAATGACGAGAAACACGAAGACCAACAGAACGGAAGACAGCTGGGCTGCAGCCGGCAAAGAGAAAAAACCAAACCAGGCTTTGTATATCCCCGTGGTGAAGGTGTCGAAATTAAAAATGGAAACCGCGCCAAAATCGGCCAGGGTTTCCATAAGCACTAGAAGCAATCCGCTGGCAATCCATGGCCGGGCCATGGGCAGGACCGCTTTAAACAAGGCTTCCCCAGTGGTGTATCCAGACACTCGAGAGACTTCCAGAACGTTTCTGCCCTGGGTTCTAAAGGCGTTTCTGGATAGAAGATAGACATAGGGGTACAGGGCCAGGCTCATGACCAGAATTACTCCCCCTGTGGACCGGATATCGGGAAACCAATTGTGAGATCCAGGCAGAACCGTTCGCAGCATTGTTTGAACAGGTCCGGCGAAATCAAACATTCCGATAAATACAAAGGCAAGCACATACGTCGGGAGCGCCAATGGGAGTATTAGCGCCCAGTTAAAGAAGTTTCGTCCCGGAAAATCATACATTGCCGTCAGCCATGCGGAACCCACCCCGAGGGTAAACGTTCCGATCAGGGTACCGATGCAGAGGGAGAGGGTATTCTTAATCAGATCCCCCAGTAGGGTGTCTGCAATATGTCGCCAGGTTTCCGGTTGGGGATATGCAAATGAAAACAGTATGACAAGGATGGGAATGGCAACGCCGAGGGCTGTCACCACGGCGACAGCCCTCAATCCGTTGACCGAACGCACCCATGTGGTCAGACGAAGTCTACGAGGACGGTGTAAAACATATTTGGGGACGTAAAGGGAAATACTCATATGTCTATCCGGTCCTTATGAATACCCTTTGCCTTCATGGCAAGACACTCCTCCATGATTGTTTAGTGGCGAGCTGCAATGGGTATTGTCCAAGAATTATGTTTATTTATATTGGGCCCGGTCCATGAGTTGAATCGCCGCGATCTGGTATTCTCCGGCATTGGTCAGATTCATGGAGTTCTGTCTAAACTCTCCCCAATTTGCGACTTCTGGATGGACCGGAACGTTGGAATTGACCGGATATTCCATATTCGCGTCTGCAAAAATCTGCTGTGCTTTTTCGGTCGACAACCATTCCAAAAAGGCGATCGCTGCAGCCTTATTATCGGAAGCGGCAACGACACCGGCCCCGGAAACATTGACATGGACGCCATTAGCAGACTGGTTCGGCCAAAACAGGGCAATGGGTATGGTCGGGTCTTTCTTGGCTAACCGGCCGAAATAATAAGTGTTTACGATGCCAACGTCACCCTGCCCTGCGATGATGGCTTCCATCACCTTCGTGTCATTTGAAAAGGGTGCTGCCGCCAGGTTCCTAACCCAGCCATCGATAATCTCGGTGGTCCTTGCCTTGCCATGTTCTTTGATCAGCATGGCCACCAGCGACTGATTATAGACTTTTTTAGAGGTTCTTAAGACGAGTCGTCCTTTCCATTTCGGGTCCGCCAGATCCTCATAGGTAGACAGCTCGCCGGATTTGACACGTGCTGTGCTGTACACGATGGTCCGCGCCCGAACTGACAGTCCGAACCACATGTTCTCAGGATCTCGCAAGTGATTCGGGATGTTATTGGACAGGACAGTGGACCGAACCGGCGCCAATATGCCCTCATTTGCGGCATGCCACAAATTTCCTGCATCCACCGTGATCAACAGATCGGCCGGCGTATTTTTACCCTCCGCCTTGAGGCGCTGCAGCAACACAGGGGCTTTGTCTGTAATGAACTTGATTTTCACGCCGGTTTCCCGCGTGTAGAGGTCAAACACCGGTTTGATAAGATGTTGTTTACGTGCCGAATATACGACGAGGTCTTCGCTGAACGCGGTGGCGGTTGAAGCGATGATAAGAAGGAACGATAATGCAGTAGCTGCTCTGTAAAAAAGTTTCATTGAATTGACCACTCCTTGACTTTTAATTAATGATTCTGATGGGTTAGTTTCCTACTTGCTGGTGTTGGCCGCTTTGAGAAAGTTAGGTATGCAAAACATTATGTCATGTCAACGACATTTTTTACGAGTTCCAAATTTTTTTGACATGCATTTAAATTCATGCCATGGATGGATAGATGCTAATGGAATCTGTGAGGAGACATGGAAGGGCTGTCGGAAAACTTAGAGGATTATCTGGAAACAATATTGGAACTTCAGCGGGAGAATACCGTCGCCCGGGTAAAGGATATCGCCGGGAAAATGGGGGTGGTCAGCGGCACCGTTACCTCTGCCTTGCGAAATCTAACTGACAAAGGGCTCATCAACTACAAACCCTACAGTTTCATCACCCTGACCCCCAAGGGTGAGAAAATCGCAACAGAGATTTTGCGACGGCATAAGGTCATCAAAGATTTTCTGCAATGCGTCCTGTTGTTGGAGGAGGGCAAGGCCGAGGAGAATGCCTGCCGTATGGAACACGCCATGGACAACATCGCCATCAACCGACTGGTCCAGTTCATCGATTATGTTCATCAGTGTCCGCGCACCGGGGAGGACTGGATCGACAACTTCAACACGTTTTTCACCCAGAACAAAATCGCCGAGGCAAATTGCCCGGATTGTTTGGAAGAATGCTTGAATCGATACCTCAAAAAGCAACCTGCATGAATCCGCACATAACACATCCACTATCTTTTTTTTGAGGTCCTAATCCGTTTAATGACGGGAGAGAGAACGGATTATTTGGAAGGCGTTGTTCAGACTGCGTCCACCACCCGGCGGACATCGCCCAGGCATCATGCGCCTTTTGGATGTTTCTCCGCGCACTGGCAATTTCCGAATTTCTTCTCCATCCGGATTCTTTCCATAATAGTGGATTTGCCATTTTCCAGGTAGTCCTGGCGAATCGCTTCTTCCGAATATCCGAAGCAAAAGCACATCAGATCGTTCACAGCATTATCCCTTCCAGCAGCACCGAATACGTGGTATCAGGCGCGCCTCAATCAGGGTCACTCATAACGGACCTCAACCAGAAACAAACCGTGGGCAGGAGCCGTTGGGCCCCCCTGGGACCTGTCCCGGGAAAGAAGAATGGTCGTTATATCTTCCGGAGCCCGTTTTCCCGATCCCACCTCTACGAGTGTTCCCACGATGTTTCGCACCATGAAACGAAGAAACCCGTCCGCTTCGATTTCAAAAACGAGGTAGCCGTTTGATGCCTGTCGCCAGTTCGCCCGGGAAACGGTTCGAACGGTGTGCGACCGTGGACTGCCGGCCCCCTCAAACGCCTTGAAGTCTTGGGTCCCCTGGAGAAGGGATGCGGCCGCCGACATCCGGTCCACGGAAAGGGGGCGTTTGATATGCCATGCATATCGTCGCCCGAGAGCCTCGGGAATCCGGCGATTGAGAATCCGGTACCGGTACATTTTGCTCCGGGCGCTGTAGCGGGCGTGGAATTCGGCGTCCATTTCCCGGCACCCGATGATCACGACATCGTCGGGCAAGAGGCTGTTCAGTCCCCGTTGCAGGGTTTCCGCATCGAGTCGGGTATCACAGGAGAAACTGGCGGTCTGCCTCAGGGCATGGACGCCCGAATCGGTGCGCCCGCTGCCGGCGACGGATACCGGATCGCCCACCATGGCCTCGACGGCCGTTTCGATGGTTTCCTGAACGGTTCGGTCTTCTTTCTGCCGCTGCCACCCACAGAAATCCGTCCCGTCGTATTCCATGGTCAGCTTGAAGGTCTTGTTCATAATTAAACGGATGGTGTTTGGTGTTATGTGTTTGGTGTTTTGTGTGTGCGGTTCACGGGGAATTCCTTAGCCCGTTAGTCCGTCTGCCGGTTCGCCGGTTTGTCCGCTTGTCCTGCCTGTCCTGAGCGCAGCCGATGGGAGCAAGCGAAGCGCGTCGAAGGGTGGGCCCGTTAGCTCGCGTCTTGATTTTAGATTTTAGATTGGTGGTATCGCTTCGCTCTATCCGTTCGTCTCCATCCCATTTTCCAAAATCCGCAATCCAAAATCCCAAATTGTCTCATCCAACATCTTTAATCTTCCAACTTTCAACTTTGAGCTTTCAGCTTTCAACTGATCACTTGACACCTGACACCTGCTTGTGGGGTCGTAGCTCGAAGAGCGAAGCCCCAAACTTTCAGCTTCGAGCTTTCAGCTTTTACCTTTCAACTTATCGCACTTATATCGTCAGCACAATCGAAAGGGAGACAAACGACAGGATGGTGGAAAGGACAATGGCGGCGGATGCCAACGCCGTGTCGCTCGACAATTGGGAAGACAGGACGTAGATGGCGGGAGAGGTCGGAAGGGCGAAGAAAATCATTCCCGTCTTAAATGGGACTCCGGTCACGTGAAACCAGGAGAGAAAAAAGTAGCCCAATGCCGGATAGATCAAGAGCTTGAACACGGATGCAGCCAGGGAAAGATTAAAATTACCCCTGAGGCTTTTAAACGTCAGCTCCCCTCCAATGGACAGCAGTGCAAGAGGGAGGGTGACATAGGAAAAGAGCCCGAGGGTATTATCGATAAATCCGGGAAACCCCGAGGCAAACTGGGAATACAACATCCCCGCAACGCAGGCGATGATAAGCGGATTGGAAATCACCGCGATGGTGGTGACCTTCATGCGGCGAATCATCGAGTAGCTACGATCGGAGAACCAGATGAGCGTCGACACCGCCAGTACATTGACCAACGGAATGATCAGCCCGATGAGGATGCCGAAATGCTTGATGCCCGCTTCGCCGACGGCCGTGACGATAACCGCCATACCGATATAGGTATTGAATCGGTAACAGCTTTGGGAAAAGGAGCCGGCCTTGAATCGGGGCACCCTAAACAGTACAATAAAGAGAGTGCTGGCCCCGTAGATAACGAACACGGCGATAAATGCGGCACCGCAGAGGTTCCATGTTTCGGTCGTAGGAGGGCTGGCGCCTCCGATTTTCCAGAAGAGAAGGGCCGGAAAGAATATAAAATAAACCAGTCGATCGGACGTTTTCAGAAAACTGTCGTTGGTCAGCCCGAATCGTTTCAGCAAATGGCCGAGGAGGAGCAGCGCAAAGACGGGGAAAAGGCCTTCAAGTATCATCACAAACGGTTACAAGGAATGTTGGACAGGGTTTCTTCTATTCCATCATCGATGGCCTGGGCAAACTGTTCCAGGGGGTAATCGACGCTGCAGGACCTGCAGTGAAGTAATACCCGCCGTCAGTTTCGTCTGAGAGCCATGGGGTCTTGGCACTCAGGGCACGGAATCGGATGAGATGCGATGTGATAGCTGAGAATATCCATAATAACATCGTGTGATGATCTTATGAAACGAAACGATGTCGCTCACACAGAATAAATTTGTCCGCTTCTGATGGACTGACCGGTTTGCCTTTCTTGCACTGAAATTAAACGCCTATCCTACAAAAACCAAGAATCATCAAATATCATCGGTGTTTGTCAACCTCTCGTAAGCGCACATGCAGTTCAGGCTGTGTATCAGTGCCCATCATCTTCCGTCAACAGATTTAGCAGCGCCATGGCCTAACCCGAACGTTGTATGAACTCTTTTCAGCGAGTGGCTTTGAAACACCGTCAGGAAATGCCGTGCCGGTGAATCTCTTCTTTTGGTGCAACGTCCGGGCTATTGCCGTTGCGTAATTTGATGAACATGGCTACTATAACTTCCAGATAATCCCTCGGTTCGTTGTTGCTCTCCAGAGATAAACCGATATCTGATCTGCCTGCTGCCCGTACGAGGGGCCAAGGATTCGGGGATTCAAGGGGTCGAGTGAAATGGTAAAAGAGCGGTTTATAATCTCGTTTTTAAACGTTTGAATCCTCTATAGTGCCAGGTAAACCAAGAACGGTTGCCTCCGGAAAACCTGAACGAAAACCTGAGTCGTTAGTAATTTTTTTTCGCCATCAATGGATGATACAAAAAGGATGATGCTGATGAAGGATATGGGATGCCCGGGATTCCGCTTTGCGGGTATTGCCGCGGGGATTAAAAAGACCGGTAAAGAAGATCTCGGACTGATTGTATCGGAAACACCGGCCTCTGTGGCGGCTGTCTTTACCCGGAACCGGGTAAAAGCAGCACCGGTTTTGCTGGACCAAACCCGTGTTCGCGCCGGCCTGTGCCGGGCGGTAATCGCCAATAGTGGAAACGCCAATTGCTGTACTGGAACGCAAGGTATGGCGGATGCGGAATCCATGGCGAGACAAGCGGCCGACGCTCTGAGTGTTCCCGAAGCCATGACCCTGGTTGCGTCCACCGGTGTGATCGGCGAACCGATGCCGATGGAGACGATCACATCGGCTATCCCCGGCCTGGTGGAGGCACTGGACCCAGCCCATGCAGAGGCATTTGCCCAGGCGATTATGACCACGGATACGATCCCTAAGGCGATGTCCAGGGAGGTGGTTATCGGTGGCCGGCCGGTCCACTTGATCGGTATTGTCAAAGGGGCCGGTATGATTCGGCCGGACATGGCCACCATGCTTTGCTTTATCTGCAGCGACATTCAGGCTTCGGCGAGTCAATTGCAGGAAATGCTGTCTTCAGCGACGGAACAGTCCTTTAACCGGGTCACCATCGATGGGGACACCAGCACCAACGACACGGTGCTGCTTATGGCAAACGGTTTTTCCGGTGTTTCTGTAGATTCTGACGGACACGCCGAACAATTCCAGCAGGTTCTGACGGAGATGATGATCGAGCTTGCCCGGGAGGTTGTCAAAGACGGCGAAGGGGTCACTAAAGTGGTGGAGGTCGTGGTCGAAGGTGCTGGCTCCACGGCGGCGGCCCGTGCCGTGGCCGATACCGTGGCGCATTCTTCTCTGGTGAAAACCGCATTCTTCGGCGAGGACGCAAACTGGGGGCGTATATTGGGCGCCGTCGGCCGTGCCGGGGTCCCTGTTGATCCTGACCGGCTCAATGTCTATTTCGATGATGTCCAGATGGTGAAAGACGGAGTTGGATGCGGGAAGGATGTCGAGAAAGCTGCCACAGAAGTACTTCGACAATCAGAATTTAAGGTGACCATCAACTTGAATCAGGGAGGCGCTACCGCCTCTGTGATCACCAGTGATTTATCCGTGGAGTATGTTAAGATTAATGCGGATTACAGGACTTAGCTGGATACTGGATTTTTGATACTGGATGCTGGTAATCAGGTTTCGGGTGTCAGGTGTCAGGGCTCAACACGGAAAGGTAAAAAGCTGAAAGTTCAAAGCTGAAAGTTGAAAGCTCGATCAAGATACCAACAACGAATGACGTTCCGCAAAACGGAACAAATGACTCACTGACGCCGCCTTCATGCGGCAAATGACTTGATCCGCCGATCAAACCGGTTGACTCTGTAACGGGCAGACAGGTAGCCGGTCAGACGGGCCAACCCTTCGGCAAGCTCCCTTCGGCCAAGCTCAGGACATGCAGGACAAGCGGGCAGACGGAAATCCATGACCCCGACAGCCAAAACACCAAACACGAAACACCAAAAACCAGACAGTGTCCGCCTGCAAAAATTTCTTTCCTCCGCAGGCGTTTGTTCCCGGAGGAAGGGGGAAGCACTGATTCAAGAGGGCAGGGTACGCGTCAACGGTAAGGTGGTTAAAGTTCTGGGCACCAAGATAGATCCGGAAGTCGACGAGGTCATGGTCGATGGCAACCTAGTGCGTGCTGATGAGGAACTGCGCTATGTAATTCTGAACAAGCCAACCGGGTACGTTACCAGTTGCCGGCAACCCGGGGATCAAATTGTGCTGGATCTTGTGGATATTCCAGAGCGCCTGTACCCTGTGGGTCGACTGGACAAAAATTCTACCGGACTCCTACTTTTAACAAATGACGGCCGGCTTCATCACCGCCTTTCCCATCCATCCTTTGATAATGAAAAGGAGTATGACGTTGTCGTCGCAAAACCGATCTCGGACAACACCTTGAGGCGACTGGCCGGAGGGATCGAGCTGAAGGGGCGCAAAACCCGGCACGCCAAACTTCATCGTATCACCCCTCGACGGTTTCGAATGATCTTAAAAGAAGGACGAAACCGTCAGATACGCCGAATGGTTCGAGCCGTGGGAAATCAAGTACTTCAGCTCAGACGTCTTCGAGTGGGCAGTATCCGGTTGGGAAGACTCGGTGAGGGGCAATGGCGGTTTCTAACCCGGAAAGAGATAACGGCACTGCTTAAGTCAGCCGGCCTGTAGCCCGCTTGTCCGTTTGCCGGTTTTCAAACAACCAAATGGCGATCGCGAAGCGATCAAATGACGCTGACGAACGTCGGCGAATGACATTTCTTTCAGCTTTTAACTTTCAACTTTCAGCTTTTTTCAGATAAGAGAGTACCAGATCGACGCGTTGTTTTATCGGAACTACCGGAATTAGGATCAGTGTATAACCTAAAGATCCGTATCCCTTTTTGATAAGGCCCTCCAAACGGGCGGCTTTGTGATCATCTTCGCTGCGTGCCCCATCCCTTTCAAATGTGAGTCTCTCAAAAAAGAACACCGCCCGGTAACGATACCGTCGACTTTCCCTGACCGGAAGGCTATCGTCCAATCCCTCTATGTTAAAATAAGCCATGCTGTCCGGTATGCCGCGGTCGAGAAACACCGTATCGCCTGGAGACAAACGGAGTTCCGTATCCACTTTGCGGAACAGAATCTGCTGCTCAAACGATGAGATATCCGACTTTATCTCATTTAGGCTAAGTCCAAGTGCCATCTGTTCATCGATATAGGCGCGGGCGGCTTCATGAACAACGCGAAAACCGCGCCGTTCCAACTCAAGGATGACCGAGGTCTTCCCGGAGCAAGGCGCACCGGTGATAGCGTACCAGTTGGTCTGTGTCCACATGTCAATAGTCACTGATAAATTATAGCGCAGTTCCATATGCGCTGGGAAAAGGGTTTCAGGATTTGGGACTTATAGGGCTTCGCCTAAAGGCTTCGACCCTACACGTCGACCCCGCAAGCAAGGGCCACGTGGTAACATATTCAATTACAAATAGATGAGTCAAAATCTGTACACCTAACACGTCGTCGGCGCAGTTCCATTCCCGGAGGACGCTTCCGGTGTTTCGACGGGATAGATTTGGGTCGTTTGGTCTCTTCTCTCACTTGTCATTCCGAGCCACTTGACCCCTTGACCCCTGCTTCTCCATCCTCATGGGAGAAGCTATCTATTTTATTATTCTCAGGTTTTATGGTAACAATTCTATTTCCAAACCCAAGATTTTATGGGATTCTCGGGTGCAACCAACGCGGTGAATTCCTACCCGCATCCACATGACGAGGTGGCCTGCCTCGAGAGAATTTACCAAACCATAATCCGTTTGCCAATTGCGCCTGTGACCATTATACCCATTATCTCGATCCGGAGGGACGCCTCCTGAAAGCCAAATAGGGTCTGTGACCGAGCCTATCCAGGGCGTTCACCCGAGATGAATCGGCCTATCGACCGGTCTTTGTCGGAACCACATGAGGAGAAGAACACATGCTAACCTATGAATCACTTCGATCGGGAAAAGAGAAGATAGCCGTTATTGGACTTGGCTATGTCGGTCTTCCCCTGGCGGTTCATTTGTCTCGCTTTTTTTCTGTCATTGGATATGACCGAAGCCCGGAACGGGTGAGTGAACTGAAATCCGGGAAAGACCGGACATTGGAGGTCTCCGCCGAGGATCTGGCCGCAGCAAAAATTACCTACTCCAGCGAGCCGGATGTGCTCTCACAGTGTAAACTGATTATTGTCGCAGTTCCCACGCCAATCGACGGCTACCGGATTCCTGATCTACGACCGGTACGCAGCGCATCGGAAGCTGCCGGAAAACGCCTGCAGAAAGGGGCTTGCGTCGTTTATGAATCCACTGTGTATCCGGGGGTAACCGAAGACGTATGTGTTCCCATCCTCGAAGAAATGTCCGGATTAAAGTTGGGGAGGGACTTCACCGTCGGGTATTCTCCTGAGCGGATCAACCCCGGAGACACCGAGCATACGCTGGATAAGATCGTAAAGGTCGTGTCGGGGTCCGATGATCGGACGACCGAGCTGTTGACAAATGTTTACGGTGACGTTGTGCCGGCGGGTATCTTTCCGGTTTCTTCCATTAAGGTCGCCGAGGCGGCCAAAGTTATTGAAAACACCCAGCGGGACTTGAATATCGCGTTGATGAACGAACTTGCGATGATTTTTGATAAACTGGACATCGACACCCAGGAAGTACTGGAAGCCGCCGAGACCAAGTGGAACTTTCTCCCGTTCCGCCCGGGGCTGGTGGGCGGTCACTGTATCGGTGTGGACCCCTATTATCTAACCTTCAAGGCGGAGTCTCTCGGGTATCATCCGGAAATGATCCTCGCCGGTCGAAGGATCAATGACGGGATGGGAAAATATATTGCCGAGCGGGCCATCAAGTTGCTGATTAAGGCGGGAAAACAGGTCCGAGCGGCCCGAGTGGCGGTGCTCGGTGTCACATTCAAAGAGAACGTTCCGGACCTGAGAAATACGAAAGTCGTTGATATCATAAGGGAACTGGAAGAATACGGACTGGATGTACGGGTGCACGATCCCTTTGCGGACCCTCGCGAAGCCCGGGAGTATTATGATGTTGAGCTCGTGGAGTTTCATGCGCTCTCGGAGGTGGATGTGGTGATTGCCGCCGTCATGCATGGATATTACCGGGATTTGGGCTTGGAAGGGATTGCGACGCTGTGCGCCGGCGAGCCGGCCATCGTAGTGGATGTAAAAAGTGCATTCAATCCAAAGGAGGCGCAGCGGCTGAACGCGTTACTGGACAGAATCTAACCTGAATAGGCCATGAATTTTTTTCGATGGGTGACCTGTCCGGCTTGACCTGAATCCGTCATCTACATTCCAAGGGCGACATCGTCGTATTTCATAACATCGTGGAACGATGTTATTCAGGGATCTTCTCGTTGCCCTCTCTTTTCTTTGAACAAGACCGGTTTGCCGCTGGATCGGGGCATCCGGATTTTTCCTTTTACGGTGCCCCCTTCCTCGATGGCGATCCGCAGGCATTCGATATCACCGGTGACCCGGCCGGATGCACGGACTTCCACACGACCGCCCGATGCGATGTTACCGTTCACCTCGCCGGCCACGATCACTCCGCCGGCAACCGCATGTCCATCAATTCTGCTTTCCGCTTCGAGAAGAAGGATTCCCTTTGCCGAAACATCGCCCTCGACATGTCCGGAAATGATAATACCCGCCTCTCCCTGGATACTTCCGGTGATGCGCGTGTCTTTTGAAACAAAGGTCTCCTGGGAAGAGAGATGGTCCTCCAGGCGTCGGTTGGGCAGTGGTTCCGTTGTCTTTTCTTTATTAAAAAACATATTCTATGTCATTAGAAAGTAAACTGTCCGACGCCTCGATCCACCGGAAGCGAATGCGCCTCCAGGGAATCCGGGCAGATTCACGATCCCTTCGGCACATCAAAAAGTTTGGGATGATGTTTGGCCACGGTGGCCCCTAAAGCCGAATCCAGCTTTGCACCATGGAGCGTCCGGACCTTAGATAATTGACCCAGGGTCAGCCCGCGTGTGTTTGTCAAATCAGCATCTTTCAGGTTTGCACCGGTGAGGTCGGCGCTTGTCAACAGCGCACGGGACAGATCCGCCCCTTCAAGCGTCGCATCTTGCATGTTTGCCGACCACGGTGTCGCTTTGCGAAAATCAGCCCGCCACATGAATGCGTGACGAAGATTGGCACCCTGAAGATCCGACTCCTGGAACCGGGTCCGAGACAGATGGGCGTTCTGCAAGTCGGTCCCGACAATTTTGGCCCCTGATAGATCCGCAGAACTCAGGTTCATATTTCGCAGGTAACAACGGGTTAAATCGATTTGGCTGATCCGACAGCGATTGAGGCGTAATATACTGCCCCGGATCCGATGGGAGGCCAGAGGGGAGCGCCATCCCCGGAGATCATCTATCTCATCTCGATAGCGCTGAATGTCACGGCGTCCCATCCGCCATTCAAACAACGCCACCATCAAAACACCAACGACCAGCAGGTCGAGGAGCATACCGTAAGATTCGAAGATAAGCTCTCGCCACAAGTCCAATCGAAGCCGGTCGTACTGAACAAGGGTAACCCCGGCCACTCCCAGAAGCGCCGCTCCGAAGAGGAGGCTCGATAGAACAGCCGCGTATGGCGACCCACGGCGTATATACCGATGCATCAAGAAAACAAGCAGCAGAATACCGACTGCTGCTGTCGATGCGATGACCCGCCCCCTGAATCCATCAGACTCCCTTAAAAAACCGATCGTTACTCGTCTCACCCGGACACGACATGTTCGGCCTAAAGC
>Ga0056120_1000042_pt1 | contig 24581 bp, 19 predicted proteins | sample WorMettaBAHAMAS2_FD_71121 | JGI IMG/M metagenome (GOLD analysis project Ga0056120, IMG submission 71121) | Marine gutless worms symbiont microbial communities from Max Planck institute for Marine Microbiology, Germany - Olavius tantulus BAHAMAS.2 ...
CTGATGGACTATTTGAGATGCCTCGAGTTTTGTGAGGAGCATAATATGTCCTACAACGTGATTGAATATCAGGCACGGGCAAGCCGGGTGGTGAATGTTAAACGATTGATTCGCGCCTATCAAAAAGGCGAGGATATCGACCTGGATGATTTGATCAGAGACCTCACGAAAATTTTTATGATCGATGTGATCGGGGCCATTAAAGAAGATGAAGAGGAGTCCATATCCTGCAGCAAAATGATCGAAACTTTCGAAGTTTGGAAAAATAGGCAATGAAGCAGTTTTAAACAGCAGGTGCTTCAACCGACGGGAGTAAACGATGGCATTTCTCATTTACAGGAAAAGAAACGGTTCCCTTGTGGCAACAGGCCAGCAATACAGTTTGGCGGGGTATAATTTACCAGGCATGGGAAAATGCCGGCAACCCCACAGAGCAGGGCTGGCATGTTTCGGCCAACGATCTCATCAAAACTCACACCCATGGTAAAGAATCATATGACACGCTACGGCTGCTTGTGGATTTTCACCCCAGCGCCACATGGCGTATCGGTATTATCGAGCTGCTGAATATCTACATTGATACTTACGCGGGGGGCACACCGAAAGAAGCAAGTTGGAGCCCTATGATGCTTCATTTCAGGGATATCTATTACGAAGAGTTTGAAAGAGAGTTCCATGGTTCTGAAAAAGAAAACATGATCAAAAACCTCAAAGACCGCAATGATGGCGAGGGCTTTGTCGAGTTTTTGTATTTGAACGGTACCCATCATGGATGGAATTGGGGTACGAATGGCAGGACCAATGCTGCCTTTATTCAAGGAGAGGCGAGAGACTATTTTAGAAACTTTTTTTGACACTCGTACATGACTTGGCCCGCCCCCAAGTCTGGTCAACTCTGGAAAGGGCGCAGATGCCAGACTTTTGCCCCAGGTGTTGAAGCGATGCGTGACTGTCTGAAGACAATATCAATCGTAATCTTGATGTTTGTGGGTCTCACACCTCAGATTGCCTTCGCTCAATCACAAATAGTATCAGAGCATCAAATTATTCTGTGTTTATTGCCGCTTGAACATGCAGATGCCGAAGAGCTGGCAGGTGTGCTGAAACCATTTTTATCGTCTTCCGGCACAATCACACCTTATCCACAAACCAACACGCTGATCATCAAAGATAAGAAATCGATAGTGAAACAACTGGTAAAAGTTGTGAAAGGCAGCGAAGATTTAAGGGTATGCCAGAATGTTCAAGAGACGCCGGAGAATTAGATGGTATAACCCAGGAGCAAACAGTCGATATCGATCGCGTAAGGATAGTCGACATAATTTTCACATTATCAAACTGAGAGCATAACCATCGAATTTCGCTGGTTTTATGCACCGTTAAAACCTCGGCTATTTTGACTTATCCCAAGCCCACCCTTACAGTACGGATAAATTGCCCTAAAATGCGGCGAATATCCGAGAAATAATTCCCGCTACTCACTATTTCTGCATTAACTTAACGGGGAAAAATGCCTTTTTATATCCACAGACTAAGGCAAGTGGTCGGATTGGTATATATCGTGTTGTATATATCCATCCTTTTTTCTTATGTATTTTTCCTGGAAGAGGATCAATCCTGGGCCATCGATCTTAAATTTACGATAACGGTTTTTGCATGGTTCATACTTTCCCTGGCCGTTAAGATTACGATGTTCGTGAATCGTTCCTTCGAGCTGTTGAACCTGTTTGCTTTAGTTGCGTTTGTGTCAATAGGGTTTACTTATAATGCGATACCTGGTCACCAGAACTCAACCGAGAATTTTATCTATTACATGTACCTTATTGGTGGTGCCGCTTGTGACGCGTTTGATTTCGCATACGAAGCAGTTCCGAAGCGTCCGGAGCATAACGTATAGACCCACTATAAGGCTTCAACGAGAAACAGGGCGATTTTGCGCTAATGTCGGTGGACTCTACAGGTAGGACAACCAGGGGTAAAAGAAAGACAAAGGGGGGCATCTCTTAAATTTCAACCATTGACCCAGTTTCTTTCCCTCCCGGTTTGGACCAAGTATCCAGATCCCTCAGAAACCCGGTAATTTTCAATTCTTATTGACATGGCAATGCCATGCCATCTGATCAAACGGTTTGCCAACCAAATAATTAACGATTTAAATGCGCCCCCATTGTTTCGACTCGATTTCTTCAGGAACTGCCCTTGCTGCCTGTTTCTTTTGCCTGTAGACCCTTCAACATTTTGCAGGCGTCTTCATATCTGAGTTGGCAGGATTTCCGCAGATCGCTAAATGCGCTGTCCCGGTCCCGTTTTTGAATGTAAGCACCGGAGCGCTCATAGTAGGCTCGACCATGGTTGGGTTCATGTTCAAGAAACGCGGTCCAGTGGGCGATGATCGTATCCCACTGACCTTTCCTAGAAAGAACGGAATCGATCATTCGGCAGGAATCGAAATGAGCCGGATTGATTTCGAGGCACCTGTAAAAATCGGCCAAGGCACCCGTGGAATCACTCAAGCGGTGTTTGGCCATTCCGCGCCAGTAATACACGGTTTCATTGGGTTCACGGAATTTTAAAGATGTATCATAGTATCCCACGGCGGCCTTTAAATCCTCTTTAAAGATGTTATGCTCGAGATTTTGCAGCGCGACCGATGCCCAATTCTCCCATTCTTTGACGGCATCATCTCCGGGGGCAAGCTGCCTGGCGATATCATAATCCGCCACTGCCTTAGCGTATCTTTCCAAAGCGAAGTATATCTTCGAGCGGGTGATATGGTTGTCGCTCTTATTTGGCCGAATCGCGATGCTTCGGTTAATATCTTTGAGAGCCCGGCCTAGATCTTTTAACTCAAAATGGTATGCTCGAGCCCTTTCGCGATAGAAATGCCAATCATCGCCGTAAGCAATGGCCTTGTTGTACAACTCGACCGCCTCTTTTCCTTTTTCTCGGAGATACATATAGTCCGCTCGATCCGCATAGATTTTTCCATACAGCGCTGTCAGCCTCGGATTGGCCTGGTAATAGGGTTCGGCGGTCATGGCTATTTGCTCCATCTTTTCGTAGCTTCCGCCCCAGCGTGGTTCCATGGCCCAACAGATCGTGTTCCGTATCAGGTACGACTGGGGAAAACGCTCAAGGGCGATAGCAATCGCCACATCCGCTTTTTCATTCTGCCCCGAAGAATTGTATAGGCCGATGAGAACATCGAAAGCCGGCATGAGATTCGGCTTTAGACGAATCGCAGTCATCAGACTGGCTTCGGCCATGGAAAAATAGTCTTTCATTCCGTCAAACTGTTCCTTTTTTGTCTCAATCGCATATTTTTCACCACGCATTTTCCACCCCAGCGAGTAATAGCATTGAGCGGCGGCCATGTAGGGCTGATATGTCTCGGGGGTCGATTTCTTCCAGTCCTCGATCGACTTTGCCAGGATCGGATCGGGAATGTTGAATGCCAAATAGGCGTCATAGATTTGACATTCAGTGAGCGGGTCCTTTTCAAAGGCCTCCTGATATTGAGCCAATGTGGAATTCAGAGATTGTATCTGCTGACGGCGAGCCATCTCTCTGAGATGCAGCATTTGCTGCATGGAAATCGTTTCAGGCGCTTTTCTCTCGATTGGGAGATCCGCGGGCTTGGCCGAAACTTCATACTCATCGAGTGAACCGGCCCAGTTCAAAAGTTCGGAAGGATTTATTTTAAGCTTACCAACGACACCCCGATACAGGAATACGATTCCGATACCGATAATAATAATGACGGCAATCTTTACCCACTCGTGTTTCGATTCACGCATATGTCCTGCCCCGGTATACGGTTATTGGGAAATATTCCGCCGGAGAAATTACGGCCCATCCAAGAAGTGACCATAATTCTATCATATAAGTAGCAGAATCTAAAAATGACGTGTGAATTCAGGGGACGTCTATCTCGTACTGGAAATACGTCTCCAGGCTCGGAGACCATGGCTAAAGAAAGGGAGCCGTGGCTGTGCCGTCAGGATGCCCGCTTGGAATATGCCAGAAGCCCTGTTTGATTTATGAGCAACGGACAGTCACAACACCGTCCCCGTTATCATTCTTTGGACCGCCACAAGCACATGGATGTTGAGACGGCATTCCAGGTGCCGGATAATCTCCGCGGAAAATCAACGAATGATGATAGAGTAACGGGCACAATCGCCTCTAAATTAGAGTCGCGTCTGTCCGGAGCGGTCACATCAAGCGCCAGAAGATCCAGTTGCACGGACACGACCGTCTCCCCATGGGGAAACAGCTCGATCCTATCCGACCAGTATTGACCGTTATTGTAGTCGACCCGGAACTTATAGGTGCCTTCCGGTATCAGAAACCGTGCGTGTCCCGCTTGGGTTGTTTCGTACCTTCCAAGATACGATCCGTTTTCGGTAAAGAGATATACGTTGGCGCCGTCCACATCCGCCCCGGATTCGGTCACGTGGATATCCGCCGTACCATGGGCGATGTCTACCCTCACGGATGCGTTTTCGGGTGGATCGATCACGTCACTCCAATACCTCCCGCCAAGATAATCGGCTCGCACCATGTATGCTTCATCCGGTAAACGAAACATCACCTGGCCATGGCTATCGGTGGTAGCGCTTGTCCCCTGATAAACGCCGCCACTGGTAAACAGGTAGACGTTCACCCCGGCAACAGGATCGATCTGAGTGCCGTATTCTGAGTTTACGCTGATCGTGAGATCGGTGTGGGCAATGGTCAACTCATCCGACAGAATTTCGGGAACGGTGCTTACATCGGTCCAGAACTGATACCCCATGTAATCCACCCGGAACTTGTAGCCCCCCTCGGCAAGCTCAAAACTCACCTTGCCCTGGTCGTTCGTGCTGCCGGTCATCCCAAGGTAGCTCCCGGCATCGGAAAACACGTAAACCGGCACGTTGACCAGGGGATCGTCCAGGCCTTTTAGAACGGTCAGGAGGTAGGCCCCGCAGCGGGTGTCGAGCGGAATCTCGGTGACCTGATGGGCGGTGACCTGTCTGGTCTCCCAGTACTGATTGGACTGAAAATCGGCCCGGAACCGGTAAGTGCCCTCTGGAAGTTGAAAGGTGACAAGGCCCTGATCATCGGTCACACTGTTTATGTCCAGATACGCCCCGTCCTCGTCAAAGACATATACCGTCGAGCCTTGAACGCCTGAAGATCCCAGCAGCACGGTGATCTTTGCCGTGCCCTCCTGGAGTGTCACCACCTGGTCGATCTGGTCAAACGGGCCGGTCCAGTAGTGCGCATTGAGATAGTCGACCCGGACATCATAGGCGCCGGGCGGCAGCCGGTAGTATGCCTTTCCATCCGAATCGGTGATTTCCGAGATCCCCTGGTATGCCCCATCGGCGGTGAACAGGTAGGTCTCGACATTGCTGAAGGATTCGATCGTATCATTATTGTCCGTTTGGACCGTGATCGTGATGTCCTGATGATCGATCCGGTAAGTTATGGCCATATCGTACGGGATGTTAAATGGATCGGTCCAGTACGAGTAGCCCAGATGGTCGATCCGGATCTTGTAGTCGCCGTCCGGCAGGTCAAACCCGGCCGTGCCCTGTTCGCTGGTGGCCGCCTGGTGTCCCAGGTAGGCGCCGTCGGCGGAGAACAGAAAACAGGTCACCCCCGGAAGCACGTCTGTTTCACTGTCCAGGACGGTGAGCGTAAAATCCTCACCGCCGGTACTGACCGTAATCGGATTGCTCTGATCGGCGATCACGGTCGTGGCACCGGAATAATACTTGTTTCCCATAAAATCGGCACGGAAGTTGTAATCCCCCTGGGGCAGGCGGAACACCACCGTAGCTTCCTCAACTCCGTCTGGCGTATCGGTTTTATCGGTCAATCCCAGGTGCGTATCGGCCCCATCAAAGACGTACACCGGAACATCGTTCAATGGACTGTCCAGCAGCGTTACCGAGATTTTGGCCTCCCCTTCGGGAATCGTTATGGTTGCATCCGATTGCTCGATGACCGGTGACCAGTGCTGGCCGTTGAGGTAGTCCGCCCGGAACGTGTATTCGCCGGGCGGCATCGAAAAGGTGGCCGTGCCATTGGCATCGGTGGATCGATCGATGCCCTGGTAGGCGCCCTGGGTCGTAAACAGGTAGACCGGCACGTCCACTCTTGGAACGGTGCTGCCGTTATTCTCACCGAGGACCCGGATAGCCACCTCCTCATGGCTGATTGTCAGTGGGGTTGCGGCATCCGAGGCAACCGTAACGGACTCGGTCCAGAACTGTTGGCCGAGATAATCGGCCCGGATGGTATACGTGCCAGATGGAACCTTAAACGATACCTGCCCGAATTCATTGGTCGTCTCCGAAAGCCCCAGATACGCGCCCGACTCGCTGAACAGGTAGGCTTTTACGCCTGCCATATAATCTTCTGGAGCTTTCTGTAATGTCAGCGTCAGCAGGCCGCCGCCGGCGTCCAGAGGCACCGCGTTAGGCCCGCCTTCGGCCACGGTGACGGTTTCCGAAAGAAACTGGCCGCCGAGCAGATCCGCCCGAAACTGGTAGCTTTCTCCGATAGGCAGCAGAAACGTGACCTCCCCGGAGCCGTCGGTCACCCCGTGGCGCCCCAGATAAACCCCTTTCGAATTGAACAGATACACCTGCACATCCTCCACCGGATGCCCCCCTGAATGACCTGGACGGAGACGGGTTCTTCCCGGCATATGACTGTGAAGTGGTGCTCGCCGGCCAGGTCGCCGGTAAACATGATCTCCCCATGGACATCGGTTATCTGGTCGGAAACGAGCACATCGTCGATATAGACTTGGCAGTCGATGTTCGGATTCCGGCCGCCCACCGTGTGGATAATGGATTCCGGAGACGACACCGTTTCCATCCATTCCAGGGGTTTCTGCCACTGGTGAACCTGGATCTTCATCCACTGGGGCCGGCGATCGGTGGGCGCAAACGACGGCCAGCCGCCCGCCGGGCTCACGGCAAGGTCGGCCTGAAGGGCATTGGATGCGATCCGGAACCTGCCGTCGGCGTACACCGTTGTTTCCGAACCCATGGGTTCGCCCATGACGTGGCCCGGTTGATGTTCCACCGGGCCGATGTCCGGCCTTCCGTAGATGGGGTTTCCGTAGACGTCGCTCTCCCGCTGCATATCGAATCCGGCGTCGATGGCCGGAGAAAGTTCTGACAGCGTCACATTCCACCCATCAATTTCAAGAAGCGGATCTTCTGTTACGGCGTGGTTGTCGTAAGGTGTATCGTTTATCCAGGCATCCATATCCTGGTAAAACAGCGTTTTATGGTAGAAGTCATGGGTGTCTTTGGGTTCTGGGTTGAAATAGAGATTATGGTCCCACTCCTGGGACCAATCAATGTGGTCATAGTTACCCCAAGCGATAAATATGTACTGATCTTTCACATTGACGAACATGTTGTTGTGGCCGCGGTAATGGGAGGCGGTGTTTGAATGGGTCGCAAATCCGCGATTGACTCTATCCTGGGAAAGCGTCCCGTAGATTTCCAGCTTTGACGGGCTGGTGATATTGTAGAAAAGATTGTTGTAAACCTCGACCAGGTCCGGTGCGTTGGAGGTCAACCCCGCTCCCTGGGCGCCCAGGACAATGTTATTGTAGAACTTGTTGCCGGTCCGCTCACCCAATGGCGCCGTCGACAGCCCGGACAGGGCAATTCCGATTCCGCCGAAGGACGCTTGAGCGTAGATATCTTTCAGGATATTGTTTCTGATAATGTTGTCCCGCATGACCTGACCCCTGCCTGAAAACAACACGATGGACGATCCGGTTCTTTCGATCAGATTGTTCTGAATCAGGTGATTGCTGCCGCCCTGAATGCCGACGGCGTGGGCGTCCGTATCTCTGAAATTCCCGTGGCCGGTGTCTCCGATGTCGTGGATGTAGTTGTTTTCGACGGTCAGCGCATTGGGAGAGAGGTGGGCATGCTCCGGGGACGAGGCAATGGAGTACACCCCATTGGCAGCGTACGCCAGTTCACAATTGCGAACGGTCCACCGGTGATTCAAGAATCCGGGTGTGATCATTTTCCAATTGAGATACTTAATCACTGTGGAATCGAACGTAATATCGGTGCTGGGCAGCTTGTCGGAAACCTTTTCCAGATAATCTTGGGGCTTGTTATACGCATTGGACCCGTATAAATTGCATTTATAGAATTTGATGAAATCACTCCAGTTCAGATCAAACCGGTAACCGTTACCGGTCTCATAGATGCGTCCGGTAGGGTCACCGCCGTCGGTGGTCTTCAGGTAGACCGTCTTGCCGTCCAAATACCAGGAGCCGGGTTCCCCGGTCCAGGTGTCTGCGTCCACCTTCTTGAGGAGGGTGCCCGACCACCCGTCGATGTCCTGCATCAATCCACCGCGGTTATAAGTCAACGTTTGGGTGGAATACACACCATCGCCGACGTGGGTATATGTGTCCTCTCCGACCCGCTTGTCGAGGAAATACCCCCAGAACAGGCCCTTATCGCCCGGGCAGTCCATCCGGATGGTGATGGGATACTCGTTGGAAAAACCGGACTCCTTAATATATACCAGACCGTCCGTGTTCCAGGTTTTGGAGTCGGGTTTCAAGATATGAACACCGCAGATATACAGGTTGTCGCCGGCTTCCACCCCGTCGGGGCCAAACACGATGCCTTCCGGTCCGTTCCATGCATTCTCATAAGAGGTGCCGTGACCAGTGCCGTAGCCGGATTCGGTTCTGGGACGGACGTACCAGTCATGGGAAGCTTCCGTCTGAAATGACCAGTGAGCCGTATGGGTGGTGGTGGTGCCGGAAGCATCCCGGGCCTTCACTCGCCATTAATAGGTGGTGTCGGGTTTCAGAACGGGCTTCCACTCGCTGAAATGGGCGATCCAGCCGGATTCCTTTGTATTCACGGAAAACCCCGGATCCTCTGCGATTTCGAAAAAGTAATGGATGGGCGGCGTATACGGATCCAGGTCGGCCGCCCCACCTGTGGCGACAAGAACGACGCTTTTTTCTACGGATGTGTCTCCATGACCAGGATACACCAGTGCCAGAGGACCGGCCCCTGTTACGATGCGGGCATTGTCCCTCAGTTCGACATGATTTGAGCCGGCGGAATCATAGATATGTGTCCCGCCGGTATTTCCGGCAGCATCGGAGGTTTTGTCCATCAACCATTCGGAGTGCAGCTTGTCTGTGTCAAAATCAGCCGGAAGGGTGTGTTTTTTTGAAGCGGTATAGTGTCCCCAAAGAATTCCAGCCTCGTCTGCATCGAGCCGCCGGTTCCAGAGACGGAGATAGATGATTTCCCGTTGCAGGGAATTCAACATGTATCCGATTTTAAATGGCTCGTCGTTCTCTATTTTACTGGGATCGATATCTTGGTTCGTGGCGCTTTTAATGTGTTCGTCGCCCTTGACATACATGGTGAGGGTTTTTTCGGACCGGTCCCAGGTGACCACAAGGTGAACAACCCCGTTGGCATGGGGTGAATTGAGCCGGACCTGATGGGTTCCGTCGCCCACCTTGGCCCGGATAACTTCTCCAAATCGATCCGTGTCGCCATTGTCGATACCCAGACCAAACCCCGGAAAACTGGCAAAGTATAGACCGTGAACACCCGTCTTGGTGAGTATGCCACCCCATCGTTTGGTGACGGTATGGGGCGGGATGTAGAGGACCGCTTCTACGGAAAAGTCACCTTCGGATAGAAGTTCACCCTCGGAGGACTCCTGGGTATAGGTCAGGTCGTCGAAGCTCGCATCCGCAAGTTCGGCATACCCGGTGTTTCCCGTGTAAAAAAAGCTGGCTCCGTATGAATAGGAATGGCACAAGGAAGGCGATAACAGTAACAACCCCAGGATCAACCATGACTTCGAATCCATCTTTCAATTCTCATGTCGCCTCTGCTCGGTTTGAGTTCGTGATCGCGCAAGTCGTCAAACGAAAGAAGTGAAACACTGGCGGGGGAACAAAAGGTCCTTTGTTAGTAGACGTTGTGGAGTCTGCCTGGATTGAAACGGTTCTGATGGGAATGATAGGATGCATATAGATAAATGTATGATAATGAAGGCGTACGGTGATAGTATCCGGCCCTACAGAAATCGACCTTATACACGGCGGTCGAGCTTTTCAATACCAAATAGAAAATAGTTCTTGGCAATTTCGAAAGGATTAGTGAATATGGGCGAATACGTATCCGAGGACACACCCGTTATTATCATCAACTTTTGGGACAGATTGATAAAAAAGTATGATAGGGATCTTTTTTTACTTCCTCTGAGGCATCCGTGAACCGGCAAACGTCATCCGTATGTGAAAGCAACGGGGTCACATTTTGATTATTAACTATTCTTCATCTCGTTTCCCTCCTTCGGACTTCGTCCGCAACTTTCAAAAAATCAATAATTTGCTTTGCATTCAGAAGAACCATTATCATGGCAAGACAGTTGCTATAATAGAACCCAAATAATTAATAATTAAGATGTGACCCCCATTGTTTGCCCAGAATTGCAATGCACAAAATACTGTGCACCGTGCACATTTTTCTGTGCAGATTCCTAAGCCCCTGGAAATCATTCGTTTAATTATTTCAGCAGGTTAAATCCATGGCACAAATATCGCTTGCACTTGTATAAGAGCACGTTCTCCGTTAGAGTAAGCCGACCCTGTCTTGCGACAGAGCCGGAAAGCCGCGAATTCACCTCTCTTTTGAACCTGAGCTCATTAAACTCCCCTGATAATCACCTTGTGTCGGATGAATAGATTGCGAAAGGCAGCACGCCTTTTTCTTACTGAAATGGATCACGTAAACCATTTCTCCCTTTATATGTATCAGGACGCAATTACATAGGCATCCGAAGCATCTATCGGATGACCGGAGAGGAGGGGGCTATGAAACGACGGCTTGCTATCATTATGCTCTTAGCGGGACTCTGGCCCGTTGCTACATTAAATGCCGGTGTCCTTGGCGACATCAACGGCGATGGACGGGTAGATCTCGCCGAAGCAATCTATGCGTTGCGGATAGCGGCGGGTGGGGCCTTAGAAATCCCGCTATCCTGCGCCATAGTCGGCAAAGGTGATTGGGAAGTTGGAAGGTCGTATGCTGAATGTGATGTCATAAAACATAACGGTTCCTATCACATCTGTGTCCAGAACCATGTCGCAACAGAAACCAACCAGCCACCGGATCCCGAACGATGGGCGGCTTTGGCCCTCAAGGGGGATCCAGGACCTCCGGGGTCTTCCGACCCCATGGGCCCACTTTCAAATCTACAATGTAACGATGGGCAGGTGGCTCAATTTTCAGGGGGCTCGTGGATTTGCGCGGATTATATTTCTTCTTCCTATGACAAGGAAATATGGCGGCCTAGAGACCGGCCGGACAATGGTAGGTTTAAGGTAGAGATTGAAGCGGTAACAACGGGACATTGGGATAATGTATTCGGCGGCGATATAACCATACCGACTACCGTTGAACGTATTTCCGGCGTTGACAGATTTATCCCAAGTGCTCCTGTAAGATCCGAGCTTTTTATAGAAGGTCCGTTTGAAGGAACTTGCGATCACAGGGACTGCGTAGGTTTAATAGGAGGTTTATTCCAGAGCAACCTCTATCAGCAGGATGTTAATGAACGTTCTATTACCATATCCAATTTTAGATTTGATGTAACATACCAGCCTTCGGATAGTGGCAGCGCAGAATATATCCGCGGGCAGCCTCAACCGGTTTATATGGTATCGGAGGCTATATTGAACCCTATGGACGATACTGTATTGCAGTGGTGGCAGGACGTTTTAGAAGGAAAGACTCCCGGCCCAAGAGATATACGCGTCGAGCTCACCGATACCGAGAGTCAAATCGTCGCGTATTATGACTTTCAATGTGTTCCAATATCTTTCAGAAGGGTACAGATCTTTGAGAAGGCAACCCTTTTATGCAAAGTCACCGGGATAGTGACGGGCCGCCCGGAAATAGACGCATGGTTTGACGCGACATTTGGAATAGAAAAAGGCGGCATTTATAAAAACGTTTCTATCTATAATTCTGATTCGGATGGAGGAGAGGACGTTCTGTTGAGTGATGCTCAAGGAGGCTTTATTTCGGGATACGTGTTCCCACGATTTGACAATACGAGTGAAGATAAGGCGAAACAAGTGGTAATCATTCAGCCCAGATATGCACTCGATCGCTTTTAGCCAGAGAGGATTTCTACTTCACACAAAAAGCGGATATGCAACTCTTGACGGCTGCCATTGCCGGGAATCTCGATCTTTTGCGGAAGTGCCGTGATCCGGAATTAAAAGAGAGGCAAAGCCTGCACGTATTTAGCATATTGGGGTTCGTGGCCCTGTTGGCGATGTTCGGTGTCAGCGCAGTCACCGGGCTCACCCGGTCTTCAGCGGATTTTTATTTAAAATGGCCCAATACATATGCGGGCCGACAAGCATTATCTGGACTGCAAGATGCGACCCTGTTTTCGGGTTAGGATGACCTAAAATAATGGATACCCATAAAACAAGATGGCTGCTTGCGGTTGCCTTATTGTTCATCGCGTTCGTAATCGTCACGTATCATAAGGATGCAAAGGATTCTAAACACTATCATTTTCGACGTATCACCGTGGCAACCGCGAAAAATTTTTACAATTATTCATTGAGTTACTTTGCCGACGATACATATGAATCAATTAATGGGAAAAAAATCGTTACCTCGGACGGACCACCAAACTTCAAAATAGACACGGACGTCATCATTTCCGGCGGCCCTATGATGGATCAAGGTGGGGCTATCACATACGAAAAGCCCTTTATCTTTCGATACAGGAACAAAGATTTGGCCGTTATCCTTAAGGCTGATGGTGATGTTTATCAGTGCACCGACGCATCGCCCATCGGAACAGATGCCCATGGAAGTCAACTCGGCGCATCCTTTGATAGGCTTTACGGGATAAAACAAAAGATCGACCGAAACGTCCTGTCAGCCGATCAAATTGACAAGGAGGTCGATTTTGTCATCAATACATTACGCCATGACGGTTGTGAATGGATGCGCGTAGAAGCCGCCAAAATGCTCGGTGTCATAAAACGTCCAAAATCCGTTGAGCCTCTTCTTGGTGCAATAAAAGATGATAAAAGTCGCGAGGTCCTTGATGAAGTTCTAAAAGCACTTGTCGCCATGAGCAATCCCCGCATTGGTGATGTTCTAATAGCCATAGCAGGTGATAAAACAATAAGCGTCTGGAATCGAAGGGCAGCCGTCGAGGCATTGGGGAAGATAGAAGATCCAAGAGCAGTCGAGCCTTTGGCTGCCCTGCTGGAAGAAAAGGATATATGCCTGCAGGTCACCATTACACTTGGGGAGATTAAAGATCCCGGGGCCATCGAACCGCTGATTGCCGCTTCAACGGATTGCGGGACTACTAGGGCACTGGGTAACTTCAAGGATCCTAACGCAGTGGATGCATTAATTTCCAGGTTACATGATCCAAACTGGCGTATCAGACAGGATGCTGCCTTTGCGCTGGGTAAAATCAAGGATCCCAGGGCCGTTGAACCGCTCATCGCAACACTGGATGACGCTGAAAGCACGGTTCAAGGTGCCGCCGCTACCGCGCTTGCTAGTATAAAGGATCCCCGTTCATGTTTCCCTTTGTACGAAGCGCTGACGGATGATATTGATCGCAACCGGTTTGCTGCGGCAAGAGCCCTTGCCGCTATGAAAGACGAACCCATAGCCATGGAACTGCTCGACAAAGCGGCAAAGGATCAGCGGCCGGACGTTAGGCGTGCCGCCTCACTCGCACGAGGCATCAGAGCCCCGGTGCCGTTACCCCCAGATAAGAGACCTCAGATGCCCCCCGTGACAAAAGTACCCAGGCGCAGATAAAATACTCTGGTTGGACAGTCACCTTCTGATTCGCCGAATATTGCATGAACGGGGTTATCCGGAAACCCCAAGTTAGGTGGAGTAAGGGTTTTTCGCACCAAGAAGGGTCGTATCTTAAATATTCAAACCCGCTCGCCATTGCAATTTTACTCAGGCGATCCTCTAACAAAACCTCCCTGGAACGTTCTTCATGGATCATCTTTAGTACTTCACAAGGGCTATGGCTTTGTCAACGCTATGCACAATTTTCTGTGCGCTATGCACACAAAATTGTGCATAGCTTCGGTTCTCCCAACAACTTTTTATTATTAATTACAGAATGTTATGTGTCTGGAACATAGATTGCACATCTGTGATATGAAGTCGAACGATCGCTGTATAGGTTCTCTTTATTCTTTGAGAACATAACCGGTCCCCCGGCGAGACCAAACTGTTTTCGAGACCCCATGCAACGGGGGTCTCTGTTTGATACATGCCGCAGGAATCCAAATGATACTTCCTTTGGGCAGCAGTGAATCGTCGGGAAAGGGGAGGAAGATATCCTGTTTCCGGGAGAGCGGGTGTTTTTCTTCTCCCACGAACTTATGCGGGGAAAGTTAATAACCTTCTCATATTCTTGCCATTGTTTGGAAAAACGAGTATAATGGCGTATCATTTTTGTCTGGTTTGGATGCAAATTTCGTTTATCTTTCCGACCTATCGATTGGCTATACCGGTCTCTTGTGTCCGAGGGACGGATCTAAAATGCACTGTAGTTTGCATTTTTTTATTTGGTAGATATCGAACATGCCATTTACATTCTGTGCCGGATGAGCGGCACTTTTGATTGTGTGGGCAAGGTATGCGCCCTTGATGACATATACTATTTAGTCCCATCACCTTTTCAGACTTAACAGAAATAAAACGATTGCATTTTATCCATACCCATGGAGGGTCGCATGAGATGGAATCCATTTGATAGGTATCGTCTTCACGTCTTTACGGTCGCGTTACTCCTGCTGTTGTCATGGGGTCTGGCCGGTGCATATCAGTCGCCGCCGCTGACCAACAAGATCAAAACGGCTGTGGGATCCCCGAAAGCCGCCAAGCAATGGCAGGTCCCCTTGATCACCTGGGGAGGAGATATCGCAACCATCCTGGCAAACGGCAGTTCGGCAACCACCAAGACCGGCAGCATATTTGCCCAGAAGGGCCTCTCGATCAAACTGGTCCGTCAGGATGATTTTCAAAAGCAGGTAGAGGCCTACATGAAGGGGGAAACACCTTTTCTGCGGGGCACCATGGGAATGATCAACATGGCGACGGAGGTGATACACCGGGACCCGCGCACCAAGCCGGTAATTATCTATCAAATGACCTGGAGCAACGGCGGCGATTGTCTCGTTGTGAAACAGGGTATCAACTCCGCCAAAGATCTGAAGGGAAAAACCATCGCCCTTCAGGCATACGGTCCTCATGTCGATTACCTGGCCAAGATCCTGAAGGACGCCGGGGTGTCCATGGACGACGTCAACCTCCGCTGGACCAAGGATTTGACCGGCACCGACAAGACGCCCGCGGAAGCCCTCTTCAGCACGGATGTGGATGCGGCGTTTGTCATTATTCCGGACGGATTGATGCTGACTTCAAACGGCACCGTGGGTACCGGAGCAGAAGGCTCCGTCCGAGGCGCCCGCATCATGCTTTCCACGAAAACGGCCAATCGGATTGTCGCGGATGTCTACGCGGTTCGCAGCGACTTCTTCCAGGCCAATCGGCAGAAAGTAGAAGCGTTTGTGCACGGATTGCTTCTGGCCACCCAGGAGATGAAGACATTATTTAAAAACAAGGAGCAAAACATCACCGCATACAAGGCGCTGCTAGGGGCTTCGGCTCAGATTCTTCTCGACAGTGCCCAGGCCACGGCGGATGCCGAAGCCCTGTACGGGGATTGTGAATTTGTGGAATTCCGGGGGAATGTCAAATTCTTCGGAGACACGAAATGGCCCCGCAATATGACCCGCCTGGTGAGTGAAATCCAGTCGGCGTTTATTTCCATCGGTCTTTTGGGCAGAACATCGACGATGGAACACGCCCAGTGGAACTACGATAATTTTCGGTCCGGGCTGGTGGGAATCGATGATGTGGAAGCCCCGCGGTTCAAGTCGGATATGGTGGCGCAAGTCGTGGCTCGCAAACAGGCCATGGGCACCTTGGGCGAGGGCGAGCTGTTCCGCCTGGAAATCAATTTCCAGCCGAACCAGAAAGTCTTCTCCGAGGATCTATATGAGCAGGGATTCAATAAAATCGTGGAACTGGCCTCGACCTACGGTGGTGCCGTCATCACCGTTGAGGGGCACAGTGACCCCCATAAGTACAATCGACTGGAAAAAAAGGGGGCGACCGCCATCGAATTGCAGCGGACCAAGCAGGCAGCCAAGAACCTCAGCATCAACAGATCCATAACGGTTCGCGACAGCGTCATTCGGTTCGCCAAGAACTCAGGCGTACCCCTGGACCAAAGTCAGTTTTCGGTCGTTGGGCACAGTATCACCCAACCCAAATACCCGAGACCCAAAACAAAGGAGCAGTGGCTATCAAACATGCGGGTGGTGTTCAGGATCATCCAGATTGAAGCTGAAGACAGTGCGTTTATTCCTTTGGATTAGCGGAGGCTGACATGAAACTAAGGCCGTTATTAATCGTCCTATTCATCGGTGTTGTTTTGTACGTCGCCTGCGGAGAGGATCCGAAGCCGGCCAAGAAAAGCACACCGCCGAAACCACCGTCTCAACCGGCTGCTGTACAACCCCGACAGCCGTCTCAAAAGATGTCGGCCGCGTGGCCCTTCCTCTCCGAAGAGCAAGCCCTTCAGACCCTGGCCGGCGATCTCACCGCCCGAAATTTTGTTCTGATATTCGATGGCTCCGGCAGTATGGGAGAAAGCGATTGCGCCGGCGACAGTCGGAAACTGGAAATTGCCAAACAGGCGGTAGTGGCCTGGTCCAAGAGCGTTCCGGGAGATGCCAATCTCGGGTTCTACTCCTTCAACGCAAACGGGACGACCACCCTGCCCCTGACCCCCGGTAATCGTCAGGTTTTCATCGATACCGTCATGGGGATCAGGGCCGGCGGGGGCACCCCGTTAAGCCGAGCCATGTCCTACGCGTTCAAGACCCTTACTTCCCAGGGGAAGCGACAGCTAGGATACGGGGAGTATACGATTGTGGTGGTTACCGATGGCATCGCCCATAGCGAGATACGCCTTGAGAACACGGTAAATAAAATTCTGGGGAGCAGTCCCGTCACCATTTTCAGCATCGGGTTTTGTATTGGTGACAATCACTCGTTGAATCAACCCGGGCGAACCATTTACAGATCCGCCGACAACCCGGAACAATTGAAAAGCGGCCTCCAGGAAGTACTGGCTGAACTGGAATTTTTCGATGAACAGGAGTTTACCAATTAGTCGCGGTACAGCCCGATCCTTTGAGAGAACCGGCAGCACGTTAAGGAACATGCTCTTATGAACCGAACCATCATTGGTGCATTGCTACTCGTTTTGATCGTTGCCATCAGCGCGATCGGCGTAAAACTGATCCTGCCGTATTTCGAGGAAAGCCAGCAGCGGGCGACTTCGGATGCGACCAAAACAAAGGGCAAGATCGTCGTCGCACTGGACAACTGGATCGGCTACTTCATCCTGCGGTCGCCGGAAATGGAAAGCGCCATGCGGCGGGCCGGCTACGTCCTGGTCTGCGAAGATGATCAGGCCGATTACCGCGAAAGGATGGAACGGCTAAAGGATGGAGATATTGATTTTGCCGTTGCGACGGTAGACTCGTTCATTTTAAATGCCGCTCCCCTCAAGTATCCGGGGGCCATTATGATGGTCATCGACGAATCCAAGGGAGGCGATGCCATACTTTCCAGAAAGGATCGCGTGAGCAGTCTGGATGCTCTCAAAGGCCGATCCGACATCCGCGTCGCCTTTACTCCGGACAGCCCGAGTCATCATCTGGCAAAAGCCGCCTCGGAGCATTTCAACATTCCGGGTCTGCTTCCATCCGGAAGATTGCGCATCGAGACCAATGGTTCGGAAAAGGCCCTGGAAAAGCTGGTGACCGGTCAAACCGATGTGGCCATTTGCTGGGAGCCGGATGTGTCGCGGGCTTTGGTGGACGACGGCATTGTCAAACTGCTGGGCACGGAAGACACCGAGCGCCTTATTGTCGATATCCTCGTGGCGGGGCGTAAAACCCTGCAGAAAAAGCCGGAAGTCGTCCAATTGCTGATCAACAATTACTTCCGTGTGTTGAAAAAATACAGAGACGACAGGAAGCTGCTCATAAAACATGTCGAGGATGAAACCCATCTCGATAAAAAAGCGGTGGTCTCCATGCTCAAGGGAATTCATTGGGTCAATTTCAGCGAAAATTGCGAAAAATGGTTCGGGATCGCCGCCCCGGGTCAGTTTTCCGATGAAGGCCTGGTCGACACGATTCTTGCCAGCGCACGGATCCTGGAGAATGCAGGCGACTTTTCACGATCGCCCATTCCGGACGATGACCCGTATCGGATTACCAACAGCAGTTTCCTTGAATCCCTGTTTGCCAAGGGACTGGCCGGCTCGTTCACCGTTGCCACCGGCAGCAATGCCGGGGCTGCCTTTGTCAATTCCCTGGAGACCGCTTTCAGTCCATTGAGTGACACGGAATGGAATGCGCTAAAGGAGGTGGGAACCCTGAAGGTCGATCCCATCGTCTTTCAGCAGGGAACCACCGAGCTGGATTTGATTTCGAAAAAAGTCGTCGACTCGGCGGTCGAGCGTTTAAAGCACTATCCGAATTTCCGGATCGTCATCAAAGGCCATACGGATGTCAGGGGCGACTCGAAACAGAATGTCATGCTCTCGAAAGACCGGGCGGACGCTGTGGCACGCTACCTGAAAGTCGTCTACCAGATTGATCCAAACCGGTTGCATGTCGTCGGGTACGGGGGAGACAAACCGCTGCCGCGGCTGGCGGGAGAGAGCCGGCGTGCCTGGATGTATCGACTGCCCCGGGTCGAGCTGGTTTTAGCCCGGGAAGATTTTTAAATGGCATTTACTTCATCAGAGTCGGAAAGATAGCGTGAATGGACGATACCCCTGAGCTGCTAGAGGGTTCAAAGCTACCCGGACCGGCAGACTATATGCCGGAAGCCATTCAAAAAGCGGTGGTGCAACGGGGATTGAAACATCCCTCGACCATTTATCCGATTGCCCTTGGGGTCAGCGCGGGAATCGTGGGCGCCCTGTTTCAGGCCCCGCTGTTCCTCGGTGCCGGCCTGCTCCTGGGTCTCGCTGGGCCGGCCTGGGCGGTTTACCAGGTATTCTTCAGGCACGAAACGTTAGGCAGTCAATACCTGGAGGGTTTGCATCGTCAACAGAAGAAATACGAGCAGCACCTGATCGGTCAAATCGAGACAGGACTGAAGACATGCGCCAAAAGGGAGTCTCTGGCGCAATATGCCGATACCGGCCTGGCTCAGTTCGATAGCATTCAGATGAAACTGGCCAATGTAAAGGAACTGCTGGGCATGAAGCTAAAGACCGGCGAAATCACCTACGGGCGATTTTTAGGCGCTGCCGAGCAGGTTTCCCTGAGCGTTCTGGATAATCTGAATTCGGTGGTGAGTGTCCTGAAGAGCGCTGAGTCCATCGATCCGGCATACATCGAATCCCGATTGAAGGATATTGCCGGTAAACCGGAACGCAGCACGGAAGATGAAGCCCAACGGAAATCTCTGCAGGAGCGTCTTGATTTGTGGAACAGCCAGCTTCAAAAGGTAGACTCTTTTCTGACCCATAATGAAAAAGCCATGACCGAAATGGAGCGCATATCTGCCGCGGTGGCACAATGGCAGAGCGACCACCGGTTTGCCGATAAAGAGTTTGAGTCGGCAATCAAACAATTGCAGGAACTTGCATTGAAAGCCCACGAGTACGAAGACATCTGACAGGATCGGAACTTGTCGGCAAGCTATCCACCGGTTGCCGGACATTGAATTCAAACGTTCATTCTTTCCAATAAGATCAAGGAGGTTTCCATGAACCAAAGCGACACCCAATCGTCACAGAGCGAAGGCGCCCTGATGTTGGCCGATCCCCTTACGATCCGAAAGGAAACCGGATTGGTCGATCCCGCGGCAATTGCAGCACCGGCCTCACCGGATCCTAAACTCGAGGCACAAGCGTCGGCCTTTGTCCAGGCCGTGCTGGGTTTCAACCCGGACGATCCGTCCGCTGCCAACGAACGTCAGCAGAATGTCATTGCGGTGGATAGCATGGGGAACAAGACCCAGCAAGAAGCGGCCCATCGTTCCGCTATGCTCAGGGAGACGATCCGCAAGCTGGCCGCTCGAGGTGAGGACGGCGGAGAAGTGGCCAACGCCCTTGTGAACCTGAAGGTGAAAGTGGAAGAACTGGATCCCGGCAAATTTGATTTTGAAGCCGGCTGGTTTACCCGGGCTCTGGGATTCCTGCCGGGCATCGGTACGCCCCTGAAGCGTTTCTTTACCCGGTTTGAATCCGCCCAGACCGTCATCGATGCCATTATCCGGGCTCTGGAGGAAGGTAAAAAGGTCCTTCAGCGGGACAACGTCACCCTCGCCCAGGATCAGCAAGCCATGCGGGGGCTGACCCACAGGCTGCACAAAACCATCGAACTCGGGATGATTATCGATCAAAAATTTTCTCATGCTCTGGAACACGACGTGCCTCCAGACGATCCGCGCAGGCGATTTATAGAAGATGAAATCCTTTTCCCGCTTCGCCAGCGGATTCAGGATCTGCAGCAGCAACTGGCCGTCAACCAACAGGGGGTCCTGGCGATTGAAATTATAGTCCGGAACAATAAGGAACTGATCAAAGGGGTCGACCGCGGGATCAACGTCACGGTCAATGCATTGAGCGTGGCGGTCACCGTTGCCCTGGCCTTGGCCAATCAAAAAATCGTACTGGACAAGATCGATGCCGTAAACAAAGCCACCAACCGTTTGATCGCCCAGACGGCATCGCAATTGCGCACCCAGGGAGCTGAGATTCACAAGCGCGCCGGCGACACCCAACTGGATATGGAGACATTGAAAAAGGCGTTTGCGGACATCAATGCGGCGTTGGAAGACATCTCCGCGTTTCGCAAGGCCGCCCTGCCCCAAATGGCCAAATCCATCCTTGAAATGGAGGAATTGACCACGGCAACGGAAGCGGCATTGCAGAAACTGGAAGAAGGCACCAAAATGGAACCCGCATTTTCCCTGGACGTTGTTGAATGAAGCGTTCACACTAATTAAGGAGGGAAGAACTCTCATGATCAAAATATGGATCCGCGCAATCGTGTGTGTCTGTCTCGTGTTGGCCGTTCTGGCGCCCACCGGTGTTTTTGCCGGGAACACCTATCGTGTGGCCTGGTCCCACTATACCGGCTGGGAACCATGGGAATATGCCAGAAACAGCGGCATCCTGGACAAATGGGCCGCCAAATACGGTATTAAAATTCAGCTTGATCTGATCAACGACTATATCGAAAGCATTAATCTCTATACCGGGGGGGCTTACCAGGGATGCGTGATGACCAATATGGATGCCCTCACCATTCCCGCAATCGGTGGCGTCGATTCAACGGCCCTTATCATTGGGGATTTTTCCAATGGCAATGACGGTATCGTGATGAAACAAGGGAGCAGGGTAAAGGACCTGAAAGGCCGTCAGGTCAAGCTCGTGGAATTGTCGGTATCCCATTACTTGCTTGCGCGGGCGCTCTCCATGAACTCCATGAAGGAAAAGGATCTAAGGCTGGTCAACACATCGGATGCCGATATCGCGGCAATATTTACTTCCGATCCCAAGGGGGCTGTGGTGACCTGGAACCCGCCTTTGATGCAGTGCCGCAACGTCAAAGGCGCCAAGATGGTGTTCGATTCGAGCCAGATTCCCGGAGAGATCATCGATATGATGGTAGTGCTCACCGATACGCCCGACACGTTTAAAAAGGCTTTGGTGGGCGCCTGGTATGAAACCATGTCCGTGATTTCATCCAAAAGCAAGAAAGGCAAGGACGCCATTGCCTACATGGCGAATTTTGCCGGTGGTACGGAACCCGAATTCAGAGCTCAATTACGGACCACCGCAATGTTTTACAATCCCGCAGATGCCGTGAAGTTCACTACCGGGACTAAACTAAAGGAAACCATGGCCTATGTTCGCGATTTCTCATTCAGTCATGGCTTGTTCGGAGATGCGGACAGCAAGGATGTCGTCGGCATTTCGTTTCCCGATGGTACAGTCCTCGGTTCGAAATCCAACATCAAGATGCGCTTTGATGCCTCCTTCATGAAAATGGCGGCTGACGGTAAACTGTAGGAAGGAAATCATGCCCAAAAAGCGCTCGATATTTCTGGGTCTGCATGCCGACCCACCTCCTAGATTGCGTCTGGTATTGGCGATTCTGCCCTTTGTTTTGCTGCTGTCGGTCTATGTGATCGCATCTGAAGTGCGCCATAAAGCCAACCCCCACGACAAGCTTTTGCCCACGATCTCCAAGATCAGCACGGCGTTTCAAAAATCCGCATTGGAAAAGAACAAGCGCAGCGGAACCATCCTGCTTTGGAGCGACACCAAGGCCAGCCTGAAGCGGTTGTTTATCGGCATCAGTGCTGCTGCCGTGGTCGGGCTGGTGCTCGGACTAAACATGGGATTGTTGCCGGGCGCCAGAAATTTGGGCTTGTCCTTTATCACCTTTATTTCCAATATACCACCGCTGGCGATATTGCCGATCTTGTTTATCACCTTCGGGGTGGATGAGCTCGGCAAGGTCATGTTGATCTTTCTGGGCACATTTCCGCTGATTACCAGAGATATTTACCTGGCTGTTCGAAAGGTACCCCGGGAGAATATAGTCAAGGCACTGACGCTGGGGGCATCTCAGGCCGGTGTCATCTATCGTGTTGTCTACCCCCAGGTCATACCCAGGCTGGTTGACACGGTGCGGCTGTCGCTGGGTGCCGCCTGGTTGTTCCTGATCGCCTCAGAGGCGATCGCTTCCCAGGATGGCCTGGGGTACCGTATTTTCCTGGTACGCCGTTATCTGTCCATGGATGTGATCATTATTTATGTGGCCTGGATTACAGGATTGGCGTTCTGTTTCGATCTCGCCCTTCGGAAATGGGTCGCCTTTCGTTACAGATGGTACAACCCCAAAGCAGACAACTGACCCATGACCGACTCCGGACAAGCTCAAAATAACTATTTGCTGTTCCTCGAAGATGTGTCGAAATCGTACGGTTCGAAAATGGTTCTCAACGATATCGACCTGGCCGTCACACAAGGTGAATTCTGTACGGTGGTGGGGCCCAGTGGTTGCGGCAAATCCACTCTATTGCGCCTGATTCTCGGACAGGAACAGCCCACCAGCGGACGGATGCTCATGCAGGGAAAACCCATTGGGTTCCCAGGGCCAGATCGTGGAATCGTTTATCAGCGATATTCTCTCTTTCCTCACCTTTCGATATTGGACAATATCGTTTTGGGAAAGCAGCTCTCCAATAGTATTTTGAGTTCTTTCAGAAACCGAAAGACGGATCGGGAAGAGGCGCTGAGTTACCTGGAAAGCGTACAACTGGCGGAACACGCCCATAAATACCCCCACCAGCTTTCGGGGGGTATGCAGCAACGGGTGGCCATCGCCCAAGCATTGATTATGAAACCCGTCATCTTAATGATGGATGAACCGTTTGGGGCGTTGGATCCGGGTACGCGAGAGATGATGCAGATTCTCATTCTCGAGCTGTGGGAAGCCTACAACATGACGATCTTTTTCGTCACCCACGACCTCGAGGAGGCCGTGTTTGTGGGCACACGGATTCTCGTGCTCTCTCAGTTTTACACCCATGAAGAAGATGAATTCCCCGGCACCGGCAAAGGGGCACGGATTGTTGCCGATCATCCGTTGCATGGGGAAAAGGCGTTATCCACGAAAGTAAAAACGACTGCAGCGTTCGGGCAATTAATTCAGGAAATTAGAGCCGAAGGTTTTGATCCGGAGTATCTGCAGCACGCGCGCGAATTCAATCTTAAACACCAGGATTCCTTCATCACGTTTACAGCGTCACCACAACCGCCCGAAAGGAAGTAAACAGCGGAGCCCGGGGCAGGTTCCTTAAGTTCGAGAATATGAAAATCCATAGAAGGATCGGAGAACGCTGAATCCTTACAGGATATAATCGTCTTCTATTTCGGCTTTAGAATACCCATCATACTCCCCCCGAACTAGACTCCTTTTTTCCTACCATCCTATATTAGAACGATCTGATACACAGGCGATTCCAGCTGATGTCAGTGGCGTATCGGGAAATAATACGATACAATGAAACTTCAACGCATGTCTTGAAAGTCATCGGAGCAAGGAGAAAAAGAATGGTGATTGGGGGCAGAGTGACGGTGGCGTTAAGACTGATGTGTATTGCGATTTTCATTGCACTTCTGCCCGCAAATGCTGAGAGCCGAAGCGAAGACGAGAGACGACAACAGGTGGTCGCCACCCTTGCCGGTGTACGGACCGGGGACAAGGGTGACACGTGTTCGGAGACATAGGTAACACTTTTCGTGTTTCATTGTTCTTTTACATTTAGTTGCGCAATCTTCTGGTTGCAAAAATAGATCTCAAA
>Ga0056120_1000043_pt1 | contig 24234 bp, 22 predicted proteins | sample WorMettaBAHAMAS2_FD_71121 | JGI IMG/M metagenome (GOLD analysis project Ga0056120, IMG submission 71121) | Marine gutless worms symbiont microbial communities from Max Planck institute for Marine Microbiology, Germany - Olavius tantulus BAHAMAS.2 ...
GTGAAACAGGGTTTTGCTGTTTCGCCAGTGACCGACCTGCCCCATGGAGAGAACACTCAGAATTGCCAAGGCAAGAATACCGCCGCCCCATAGCATCGCCTTTCCGCGACGCCGGCCGGCAAACAATTCCGGCAGCCCCCATGCTGCGATCAAAAAGAGCCCGATCAGCGGGACATAGCTATAACGGTCGGCCATCCCCTGGCTGCCCACCTGGACGAGACCGATCACCGGAACCAGCGTGCCCAGATAGCCGAACCACCCAACAAACAGAAAAGGGACTTGTCGAGCATATCGCACCGCCAGGTAACTGATACCGATCAGGGCCGACAGCGATCCGAAAATTTCCAACCCGGAAAGGCCGAATCCGGGGTGGGGATAAAACACGGCGAGCTGTCGAGGCCATACGGTTTTGATGGGATACCAGATGTATGCCACGATGGCATTAAAGACACGCACCGATGTGGGATACACATCCAGTGTTTTAATGGCCCCTCCCGACCCCTGGACCATAACGGTCACGACTGAGGACAGGGCCGACAAGCAAAAAAACGGAACTTTCTCGATCACCAGGCCGGTCAGGTTTCGGCCGGTCTTCGGAATGCCCGATGTGTTTGGGGGCACCCGCTCCAATGGCCAGAAATCGAACAGCAACAGCAGAAACGGCAGCGTGACCAGCATCGGTTTTGCCATGAGGGACAAGGCGAAGCAGATCAGAGATACCATATAGGCGGCGAGGTGTTTCCATTGTGCATAGGGAATGTAGCAATATATGGCCAGGAACCCGAATCCGGTGCTCAGCAGGTCCTTTCGCTCGCTAATCCATGCGACAGATTCGACATGCAGGGGATGCAGGGCAAACAGGGCCGCGACAAAGGCACTTTTCCACAGAGCGCCGGTCATCCGGGACAAGAGCAGAAGCAGGAGTACCGTATTGATGATATGCAGGATAACGTTGATTTGATGGTGTGAACCCGGGTTCAAACCAAATAACTCGACATCGGTCATGTGGGATATCCACGTCATGGGATGCCAATTGGACAGGTGGAATGTGGTAAACGCCCAGCGAAGATTCTCCCATGTCAGGCCCGTGGTGACGTGGATATTGCCGGTCACATAACCATGGTCATCGAAATCCACAAATCCGAAGTCTTTCACAGGCCGATAGACTATCGAAATGCCTACCGCCAGCAATAACGCAATCAGGCATAACCGTGTTCGGTATGAAGTGATACTTGCCCCCGTTCCCGGCCGGTTCCTCCGGCCATGCCCTGAATCGGACCCCGGCACTGGGGCGGGCTGCTGAGGGCGAATCGTCCCCGCCGAGGCCATCGGTGACGGAGAGCGTTGGGCCCGATATGTTTCGACGGATGCTTTCGGTTGTTGTGGCACGCTACACAGCCCCCAGGATGGCGTTAAATCACTGAACATGCGAGGAGCGACAGAACTTGCGCTCGCTCACAATCGATATTGACCCGTCTCACTCGTTCTGTGTGTTAGCCCGCTGAATCGATTCCAGGTTATTCTGGAACACCTCGTTTTCGGGTGCCAATCGCACGGCCTCCGAGAGCTGCCGGACGGCCTCATCCAAGCGACCCGCATGTGCCAGTGCAATTCCAAGGTTATTTCGCACATCGGCGCTTTCTCCAAGCGTCAATTGGTGCTCTAACACGGCCACGGCGGCGGCGGCACGATGGGCCTTCACCAGGGCTTCCCCCAAGTGCCCAAGGGCATCGGCATCATCAGGGGATTCGTTCAGTTGCCGGGTGAGGAGGTCAATCGCCTCAACAGGCCTGTGTTGGGCCAAGAGGGAACGGGCCAACATCACACGACTATCCCTCGGTGTGGATGTATACCGAAGGGCATGTCGCAAATGGGCTTCCGCCTCCTTGGGGTCCCCGGACTCCAGCAGCGTCTGGGCGAGTATTTCCCGAGCCTTCGGTTTATCCGGGGCATCTTCAACCGCTTTGCGGAGCAGCGCGATCGCCGTCTCGGAATCTCCGTCGGCCAAGAGGATGATTGCCAAATTCGTGCTTGCGACCGGGTTTTTGGGATACAAACGGATGGACCGCTCGAGATGGTACCGCGCTCCGTCGATGTTTCCTGCGGCGTACAGCGCCTTGGCCATATTGGTGTGAACCACGTGGTATTCGGGATGGATACGGATCGATTCGCGATAATGAAAAATGGCCTCCGCAATGCGCCCGTCTTGAAAACGGGCCTGTCCCAAACAACTGTGGGCCCGGGCATTGCCATCGGTAAGGGCCAGGGCTCGCTCGAACAAGACCGTGCTGTTTCTCCAGTAACCGACCTGGCGGGCCGATAGGAGGCTGAGGACGGCTAGCGTCAAAATACCGCCGCACCATAGCAGGGTTTTCCGATGCCGCAGGCCGGCAAGCAATTCAGGAATCCCCCACGCCGCCATGAGAAACAGTCCGATGAGAGGGACATAACTATACCGGTCGGCCATGCCCTGGCTCCCCACCTGGACAAGGCCGATCACCGGAACCAGCATTCCCAGATAGCTGAACCAGCCGACAAAGAGGTAGGGATGTTGCCGGGCATAGCGCACCACCAGATAGCTGATACCCACCAGAACCGTGAGCGAACCGAAAATCTCTGTAAAGCCGAGGCCGAATCCGGGGTGCGGATAATATGCGACCAGCTGCCGGGGCCACAGGGTTTTGATGGGATACCAGATATAGGCCACGATGGCGTTAAAGAACCGCACCGACGCAGGATACGTCTCCAGCGGTTTAATGGCACCTCCCCATCCCTGGGCGAGCACGGTCATAATGGAGGATAGGACCGATAGACCAAAGAAGGGAATTTTTTCCTTCACCAGTCCGGTCAGTTCTCGAAGGCGATCCCTGTTCCATGGAGAGCTTGGTTTGATCCGCGCCAATGGCCAGAAATCGAAGAGCAACAGCAGGAACGGCAGCGTAACCATCATGGGCTTCGCCATGAGGGACAAGGCGAAGCAACACAAAGAACAAACATAGGAGACGCTGCGTTTCGTCCGTGCATAGGGGATATAAAAGTATATGGCTAAAAACCCGAAGCAAGCGCTGAGCAGATCTTTTCTTTCGCTGATCCAGGCAACGGATTCGACATGCAGGGGATGCAGGGCAAACAGGGCCGCCACAAATGCGCTTTTCCACAGGTCACCGGTCATCCGGGACAACAGCAATAATAGAACCAGCGTATTGACGACGTGGAGGATGACATTGGTCTGGTGGTGGGCACCGGCGTTCAAACCGAACAACTGGCAATCGGCCATGTGGGATAGCCAGGTCACCTGATGCCAATTGGCCATCTCGGAAGTCGTAAACGCCCAGCCAAGGTTCTGCCATGTCAGACCCGTCCTCACATGGACATTTTCCGTCACATAGCCGGTATCGTCTAAAACTAAAAATTCAAACTCCTTCACCGGCCCATAGACCAGCAAAATGGCGGCCGTCAATACCAATGCAATGAGGAACAAGGGAATTCGGTTTGGGTCCGCGGCGATCCCCGCCGCCGACAGTCTCCGCCCCTCCTGCCCTAAGTTGTTGCTCGGCGTGGTGCCGGATGGGTGAGCGGTTTTTACGACCTCTGAATCCATCGATATCGGTTGCGTCCCATGTTCCATTGGTAGTTTTAGACCGCCGGTGCTTCGGTGCAGCATAACGGATATATCAAAAGCAAGGGCTCGCTGCCCTCATCGGTGTCAAGTGAAATCGAAAATTCAGCAGATTATATCATAATTACAGACGTGAAGACATTCTTATAGATGGCACCATGGAGATGATGGGTGATTATGGAGCCGGCCCCGGGCTTGAATTATCTTCATTGTAAACGTATGATATGCAAATGCGTAGAGGGGTTTCTATGAAGACGTCCGAGAACGCGTGCCCATCGGTCCGGGTGTAAAAAGAAATTCTCTAAGATCGCAGGTTGCTCCGATGAGAACCCGCAGCGACACAACCGGCGGAACGGATCATGAGCGAAGACAAACAAAACTCCGGGGAAGTAGATCGGCACATCGAAGAGTCATCCCAATCCGTGACTGAAACATCGCCCGAATCCGTGCCAACAGAGCCCCAACAGCTTTCCGAATCTCCGAGTTTTACCAAGGATTTTGTGACGGGATGTCTGTCCCTGGTTCTGGTGTGCTTGATCCTATTCGTGTTGATTCCGGTTCTGCTGTTTATCGTAAAACTCAGTGCCGCTCTCGTTTTGCCCCTGGCCTTTCTGGTGATCCTATTTATTCTGACCGCATCCATCGGTCGGATCATCAATGTGATCCGTGCCCGATGGTCCCATCCTCCCCGGCAGCAGTGACGGGTACCTCGACATGTGGTTTTAAGAATTGATATTTAAAATTTTGAAAATTGTTTCGGATTTCGTATTTTGTGCTTCGAAATTGGAGATCTCCATTCCCACGCACTATCGTTTGCATCTGGCAACTTATCTGGTCGTAACGTTAACTTCCCTGAATAACAATTATGGCTGCCCCTAAAATCATCATGGCCGCCCCGATCAGTCTAATCCTTATGGATTCCTCTTTGAACAGAATACCCCCCAACAGCACGCTGAACAGGATGCTCAGGCGCTTAATGGCGATCATATAGGCCGCCATTACCATGGAGATGGCAAACCCATGCAATACGGCATGGACAAACAGGATGCCCCCTACCACCACCCCTTTGGCGACATGCGCCTTGAATATAGCCGGCCGAACGTGGCCCCCGGCTAGCAGGAAGCCAGTCATGATCACGCCGAACATCAGGAAAAAGGAAACGGTGAAAAACATCGGGGAAGAATGTTGAATGCCCAGCTTTCCGATAACGGCTGCGAAGCTGAACAGAAAGGCCACAATGATCATAATCCATGAACCGGTCTCCCGAAAAACGGCTGTCAGCGGGTCCAGAACATGGCCGCGGGTGCCGTCCAGGTTCAGCACATACCCACCGGCGCAGGTCACCCCGATTCCCAGGACACCCCATTGATTCGGCATCTCTCCCAGGATCAGACTACCGCTCAGAATCATAAACGCGGGCGTGAAGGCCAGATAGGGGATGGTTAGGGACAACGGAGACATCTTGATGGCTTTCATGTACAGCAAAATGGCGATGGCGTTGATGGGCAGAACGGAAATGACGGACAGGAAGAACATCCGATCCAACGAAGGTATCGTGACAAAGGGTAAAAATACGAGGAAACAGGGAATACTGAAAAAAATGGGAATGGCCGTCATTTCGTACGGGGTCAAATCGGAAAAAAACCGTTTGATCCAGGCGTCCTGGGACGCGGCCGCCAGGGCCGTCAGAAGAGATAGCCAGAGCCAGGTCATGGTTTTATCCTGCCAAAGTCGGGCCCGTAAGTTTATAACGGATTCGGAGCACCCCATCCTGGAGGGAGTGGGACGCAATATGAAACCGGCCAATCTCACGGGTGGACGCGACATGGGGCCCAATGCAGGGGCAGGCGTCCACATCGCCAACCCGGATGATGCGCACCCGTTCGCCGGTATCCGCCGGCAGTCTTTCGAGGTTGTATCGTTCGGCGGCCCGATCTTTGGAAAGCCATTCCTCTGTGACCGGGAGATTGGAATGGATAACCTCGTTGACGGTATCTTCTACTTCACGGATGTCCTCTTCCGTCAGGGGTCCGAGCAGTCGGTAATCACAGCGTGATTTCTTCTTTTCGATGTGGGCATTGAAACAGCGTCCGGATCCAAACTTGTGATCCATCACCGCGTTCAAAATATGCTCGGCCGTATGCATTCTGGGATCATAGGTCTTGGTCATGTCACAACTCCTGCTATTTCACTATGGGTGGTACCATGATACGTTGATTGGCTGTAAAGCCAGTATACGCTAGTCTATTAGAATTCTCTCACCAGCCGTCGTCCTGCTATGGACGGACTATGGCCGGCAGGTAGAGTTCTCAGGGCTTACAGAGATTACCGCTTAACAAAAGATAAACTGATAGTGATTTCACCACAGAGACACCCGCCGTCGCTGAGATGAATTTTTTTTCTCAGCGCTCTCTTCTCGGCGCGCCATCTTACCCCGTCGATACTCGGTGAGCGAAGTCGGAAGCTCCTTGAGCGACGGATGGTGAGCTTTGTGAGGCCATTCGTTTTAATCCCGGCTTCAGCTGTCCAGCATCCAGTATCAAGACTCCGCATGGAAAGGGCGGACCCCATGGATGACACCCAATTTCAAAGACTACTGGATTATTTCTGCTTTTCCTGGAAAGGCTACCGAAAAGTCAGAAAAGGGGTTAAAAAGCGCGTCGGTCGCCACATGCAAGAATTGAATTGCCGCCGGGTGTCTGAATATCTGGATATCATCGATGCCGATCCCGATCTTCGGGAAGCATGCGAGCGGGCCATGTCGGTATCGATCAGCCGTTTCTTCAGAGATCGCGAACTCTGGAGGATCCTTGAAGAAGATATTCTCCAGCAACTGGATGCCTGCGGAATCCCCATCATCCGGGTCTGGTCCGCAGGTTGTGCCGCCGGTGAAGAAGTCTATAGCCTGAAAATACTCCATGCCCGTCTTGCCGAATCCGGGAAATGTCGGGCCGCCCTCTGGATTTTCGCCAGCGACCTGAACCCGGAAAATCTTGACCGGGCCAGGTCCGGTGTCTATCCGGCGAGCAGTTTGCGGGAAGTCCCAGACGATCTCCGGGATCGCTGTTTCGATGTCGTCCGGCGACGTCGATATGCCGTGAAACGGGAGTTTACCTCCGGTATCCAATGGCAACGCCATCATCTGCTGTCGGATCCCCTCGATAGCGGATTCCACGTGCTGTTTCTCCGCAACAATTTACTGACCTACTACCAGGACCGGCTAAAAGTTCCGGCGTTCCAAACGCTCGCCGATACACTATTGCCGTCCGGTTATTTAATCATCGGCGCCCACGAAAAACTGCCAGTCTCCGAATTTAAATTTGTCCGTTACCATCGAAACCCCCACATCTTTCAAAAACAACCAACATAATATCGGGCACTCGGTATTAGATACTGGGTATTCGGAACCGAAGCCGTTGTTAACAGCGAATACCAAATACCGGATAACCAATACCGGTACAAGCGGCCTCTGTCTGCCATAGTTTGTATAAGCGACGGAGGCTGTCCTCTGTCTTCTGTCCTCTCACCTACGCGCCTCCGACATTCGATATCCACTCGCTGTCTTCCGACATCTGACTTCCGACATCTGTCTTCATGCGGGCTAACCGGCAAACCGGCGAACTGTTCTCTATTTCCTGGAAAGCCGTGCCACCGCCTCGATATGATAGGTGTGGGGGAACATGTCCACCGGCTGAACCTCATGAACGGAATAGATTTCCTTCATCACTCCGAGGTCTCTGGCCAACGTCGCTGGATTACAGGAAACATATACTACTTTTTGTGGGGCCAGAGTCATCACCTGCTTTAGAACATCTTTGTGCATCCCCGCCCGTGGAGGATCGATAATCATAACGTCAGGCGGATCGGTGATCTCGGACAGGGCCTGGCGAACGTCCCCTTTGATAAACCGGCAGTTCTCGATGTTGTTGAGGCGACAATTTCTTTGAGCATCCGCAACAGCGCTATCGACCACCTCCATCCCGACGACCGATGTGGCCGATGCGGATAGAAAAATGGCAATCGTTCCGGTACCGCTGTAAAGATCGAGCACCGTTTCATCTCCGCCGAGCTCCGCAAAGCGGCGGACGGTATCATATAACACCGCCGCTCCGCGAGTGTTGGTTTGGAAAAAAGAATGTGCCGAAATTTCAAACTCGAAATCCGCAATCCGGTCTCTGATGGTATTGCTCCCGGAAAGCATCACTTCGAATTCCCCGACGGCGACTCCGGCCTTTTTGGAGGTGATGCTGTTGATCACGGATACCACCTCGGGAAACTCTTTCCTCAGTTTCTCGGCCAGGGGGTTTACTGCATTTGAATCTTCCGACGCGGTCAGGATATTCACCATCCATTGGTCATACGCCCAGGAGTGACGGAGCACGAGAAACCGCCAAAATCCATTGTGGGATCGGAGCCCATATGCGGGAAGTCCGGATGATTTCATATGGTCCCGAACCACTTCAAGAATCCGGTTTCCCAGTTCGGGTTGCAAATAACAGACACGGGTATCCAGGACTTTGGAAAAGGTCCCCGGCACGTGAAGCCCTATAGCAAACGTCCGATCGATGTCGGGCCGATCCATTTCCTCGGGAAGGAGCCACCGCCGGTCTGAGCACGAAAACTCCATTTTATTCCGGTAGTGAAACTGATCATGGGAGGGAATAGTGGAATGAACGTTTACCCGATCCATCAGACCGATATGACGCAACGCATCTTCCACATGCCGCTGCTTGAATTCGAGCTGGGCGTCATAATGGACATCCTGCCACTTGCACCCGCCACACCATCCGACATAAGGACATGGTGCTTTAACCCGATGGGGTGACGGCCGAATGAATTCCAGGATGCGGGCCTCAGCATAATTTTTCTTTTTGCGGACGATTCGGGCGCGGACGACATCCTCCGGAACGGCCCGATCCACGAACACGGCGAAACCATCCGGTTTGGCCAATCCTTTCCCGCCAAATGCAATATCGGTAATGTACAGGTCGACAATCTTCCCTTTTTTTACTGACATATGTTCCTGACCGTTGAATTCACATGAAAAAATCAAATTTATGCTTATTGTATAACCGATTAACGGAATCGTGGAATGTTGTCTTGTATGAGAAATTACCCATCCTTGCAAGCAGTGAAATCAATCGACCACGATGTTCTGTGTTGTCTGGAAAAATGATTTGAAATCCCATGGAAGGTGTGTGTACGATGGGTCTTGTCAAAGGCGTCACGTTCAAGGCCAATGGTTATAGACTGAGTGGAATCCTGCACTTACCGGAAGTCGACCATCCACCGATCGTGATCGGATCACATGGTCTTCTCAGTACACGCCGTTCCCCGAAACAGATCGCTCTGGCTGAATCATGCAATGCCGCCGGAATCGCATATTTTAGATTTGACCACCGCGGGTGCGGTGATAGCGAGGGTACGTTTCACAAAGTGTCCTCTTTGAATTCACGGTGTCGTGATCTATTCGCCGCCCTGAAGCACCTACAGGAAACTGAACCGGTCAGTACCCGTATCGGTTTGTTCGGCAGCAGCTATGGTGGGGCAGCCAGTATATCCGTCGCTAGCACCATTCCGGTGGTTGCTCTGGTCACAGTGGCGGCGCCGGTACGGAGCCGGACCCTAAATACAGCGACCCATGAACAACAGACCGGGATCATTCTGGACGAGAAGATGCTGTCCTTCGACATTTCCGACCGTCTGTCGGGTGTCGGACATATTTTTGTGATTCATGGAGACGCGGATGAGATTGTGCCGGTCTCCGATGCCAGAGAAATCCACGAGAACGCAGGCGCCCCGAAGCAGTTGTGGATTCAATCGGGCGGAGATCACCGGATGAGTGATCCCGATCTGCAGCAGGAATTTATTCACAGGGCGTCCGCTTGGTTCAAGGAGCAGTTCGAACTCCAATTGGGCAATTCGATTTGATCTCTTCCAGATCGAGGTGAACACGAAATAGAAAAGGAAATCCCATGGCCGAAGATGCTTCAAAACGATTCGTAAGACGGGCTTTCGTGAAAAAGGTGCTGAGGCGAACCCTGGCGGTGCTACTGATCGGCGGCATCGTGTATGGGTTGGCCGCGCTGGTATATGCCACGAAGACCATTTATAAGGTTAAGATGAATTACGCGGTTGTTCTGGAGAAATTCGGTGGAAAGCGCGAGGCGGTTACCGCAGTGGGCTGGCATGTTCGACTGCCGTTTTTTACCCGAATCGAGCAGGAAGTGTCATTGATGAATCAGCTCTTATATCTGGCCGGCAGCATCGATCCGATGAGAATTATATCCAAAGAAAACGTTGCGTTATGGACATCTGGGATGATGACATATCGAATCCGGGATCTTGAGACATGGGCCATCGAGAACCTTGAAGCCTTGAATATTTTGCAGGGGGACTACGACGGCATCGTCAAGGAGATCCTCCAGGCCCAACCGGTCGACAATTTGGTCAGTGAGCGGGAAAAGATCAAGGAAGACATATTTACCGCATTGAAATCCCGGCCGATCAATGAAGGGGGCCCTACCCTGGAAGAAAAAATCGGTATCGAGATTGTCAGTTTTGTACTAAAGGAAACACGGTTTGGAGACAAACTGGTCGCCGCTACCGAGGAGAAAAAACGTCGGGAACTCATTGCAGAAGCCGAAAATTATGCCGCAGACCAGGAAGCGAGCCGCATCCGGAAACTATATGCCGCCTACCTGGACGGCATCGAATCCCTTCAGGATGCCGTGGGAAGAAAGGATGGAACCACGGATACCGCCCTGCTCCAATTTTTGACCCAACAAAAGTGGGCAACGGCATATGAAAAAAACCAGGAGGGCCAGCACACCGTCGTGATTCAAAACACCCAGGGGACGCCGGCACTGACCCTTCCTGCTCCAGCAGCGGCCCCGGAAAACTCGAAAGACTGATCCATGGCGCGATCCAAAACCAAAGAAAAGGTCTATGTCCGGCTTCCTGAACCGCGGATTCAGGAAATCGAGGAACTCGTAGCGTCTTGGCCCTATGAGACCAAATCGTTCATGCGATCCCGGCTAAACCAGTATAAGCCACCTTCCAATTTTCTGAACCAACTTTCGGATGCGGTATTGTCTCTGTTCATGGCGGCACCGGACAGAAAATTTCAGATCCTGAAGGATCCGGATATTCTGACGGACTGGCAGCGCCGGTTTGAAATCTCCGGCCAGACCAATCCCCAGGATGCCTGGAACAAAATTCTCGAAAAAGAGGTTTCTTCCAAGGACTATGCGTATCTCCTGTCATTGCTGGAACGGGAGTTAACGGACGTTCATGTACCCTGGGAGCTTCGAAATCTGTTCGAAAAGATTTACCGCTCCCATATCCGCAAAGAATATCTTTCCGATCCGGAGGTTCCGAAAGCACCTGTGGTTCTGATCACCGGGCCCAGCGGCAGCGGAAAAACGTCAACTCTGATAGAGGCCGTCGAGGCCGTTATTTTTGAGAACGAGGTCCTTCCGGAAATCGATCTAGGAAAGAAAAACTGCTCGCAGACGAGCCGTTCTGGAAATCACTGGATGATGTCGACCCAACGCTCTCCATGGAAATCGAGCGACGCAAGACATTAAAGTTCTACAAGTCCCTTTCCCGGATACCGGTGGTGCGTAGAATCCTGAAGCGTCGCATCGGCCGGAATCTCTCCAAACTGGAAGAACAGGGTGTGATGGTCGACTACACCATGGTCACCCCGAATGATTATCAAACGGCCCTTGCCGGAGAGCCGGGCAATTATTTTAAAAAGGCCATGGGGGACCCGAAAAAAACGTCGATTCGTCACGTCGAGAAGGCCCACAGCGCCTTCGGAAAAGCGGACGGCCGGCAGTCCGGTGTGGAGAGACAGCAACGGACATTGATTGACACCTCCAACATCGTCATTGATGAAATTATCAACGGCCAGCGAGACTGCCTCCTGCTGGCCACTACGGATCAGCCCGAACGTTTTGATTCCGCCATCTATCGGCGGTTTGTTGAAAAGGGCGTCATCATCGAAATCTCCGATTATTGGAAAAACCCGGATAATCTCAAGGAGATTGTTCGGCTGGAGCTCAAGCGGAATGACATTTATGTGGGCGTCTCCGAGGAGAGCCAATGCAGTTGGAACATCAAGTGCATCTCCCGGGGAGATCTGGATGAAGTGGTAGATCGGCTTTACACGATATTTACCGAACGAACGCTAAAGATTATCCCGGCCTATGTACGAAAACTGATTCAATCGGTGATTCAACTTAAAGAAGACTTCTCCAAGGATTACTTTTCAGATAACATACTGATTCGCCAGGCATTTGAACTGGTAGCGAAGAATTCCTTTGGTGATCTGTATAAGAAATTTGTCGACCGGATGGACCGGCAAGTGCAATGGGAGTCCTATGTCGGAAAAGTAAAAAACACCTTTTCCGAAATGGCCAACAATAGCCTGTTCTACGGTGTCAGTGATGAGAAAGGGGTCGTTCTAAACGGTCCCCCGGGAAGCGGCAAAACCTTTCTCGTGCGCGCCTGGCTCAGTGAAAACGGTGATGTGCACGACATCTCGGCCAGCCCAAGCGCTCTACAGGACCCGGTAAATCCCATCGACGGGGCCATCGAGAACCTGGAAAAGATTTATGACATCGCCGAAATGATCGCACCCTCGGTTGTCTTTTTCGATGAAGGGGATGCCCTGGCTCCGAAAAGAAGCGGTGCCGGCGGGTCTCCATCCGATAAATTAACCAACCGTTTTCTCAACATCATCGACGGTGAAATACCGCTTCACCGAGTGTTCACCACCCTCACGACCAATCGGCTCGACATTCTGGACCCCGCCCTGATTCGCTCCAAACGCTTGAAGGTATTAGAGATTTCAGGACATCTCGGTGACAAGGATATCTCCGAAATCGTGAAGAATAGCCTGAAGGGAATCCCTCTGGCCCAGGGCCTGGACGAGGACTCCATCATTGAGTCGGCCAAGGGAATCTGCCATACGCCGGCCGATTATGCAGCATTTGTGGAGAAGGCATTAAGCTTACGAGTCGCCGAATATGAGGTCCTTCAGCGCTACCGGACGCTGCCCCAAGAATCCCCGGAGAATCGGAAGAACTTCATCAAGTTTAACTACAAGACACTGACCGGTATTCTGGATGCCGCAGCGACCCCGGACGAACTTCGCAGCGAAACGAAAAAAAACCCCTCCACCTTTGAAGGTCGATACGAAGAGATCGTCTCACTTCTGGAGCCGATCCAGTCGGAAGACGGATATCCTCTGGTGGAGCAGCACCTCTTTTCCGCCCGGCGAGAAATTTCCGAGAGTCCCGTGAAAAAGGGAAAAGTCCAGCTGGATGAGTTTCTGGAAGCCGAACTGAGCCAGGAACCCCAGGTCGGCTTCATCATCGGCGTCGGGGCCAACGACGTTTCCGGAATGCTGCTGCCCATTGCCACCAGCCTGATCTACGGTCTGACAGCTGAAAAGGTTTTGGTGACGGGTGCCGTGTCTTCTTCCATCTCCGCCGCTGCCGAACTGGACATGGCGGTCCAGATGACCCAGCAATCCGCCAAAGAGGCCCTGACCATGGTGAAAAACTACCTTCAGGGCCTGGCTCCCAAAATCAGTTTAGCCAAATTGCTCGGTGAATTTCTCGAAAAATACACGATTCATCACCAACTTCTGTCCGCGTCATACAACGTGGGCGGCCCCTCCGCCGGATATGCCTTAGCACTGAACACCTTATCGGCGCTGCTGCATATTCCGGTTTACAACGATTTCGGCATCACAGGAGCGCCCTGGACCAAGGGCGTGAAAAAGGGAGAGGTGGGCGGCTCCGTTATCATTGGCGGACATAAAAAGAAGACTGAAAAAGTGCTGCTCCATCTCCGTCGGATGTACATGCCCCTTCAGAATTATAAGGATCTGGAGATGGAATTCCTGATGGCTTACTGGAACCAGGATAAAGATGTGCTGGGGGTCACCCACTTCGGCGACCTGGTCCCCGAGGTGGTCTGGCTGGATTCCGATTACGAATCTATTCTACAGGATCTTATCCAGCTCCGCATAGAATACAAACTAAAAAAATTCCAGCAGATGGTACCGCCTCGAGGCATAAAGGAACAGATTCTGTCCAAAAAGGAAACGCTTCGGGCCCGGTTGGAAAGCGAGCTCACGGATCGTATCGACGCCATCCGTTTGTACTTGCGAAATCCGGTCAAGGATCCCCATCTATCCCTTCAGGAAATCTTCCGTCTACAGGGTAGAAAGCGGGTGGAGTTCATACGTCCGTTTGCCAATTTCGTGGAAAAGTTCCGGCGTGCACGAGAATAGTGTTTCGCTGGAGCTGATCAAAGAGGCCTTCCGGAGGTCCCTGTACTGCAAGAATATCTGCCTTCTGTCCAACGGATAGAATCCCATTTTCTGCCAGATTCAGGAGTTCGGCTCCAGTCATCGTGGCACACTGAACTGCTTCACTCAGCGAGAATCCGGCTTCCACCAGTAACCTCATCTCTTCGATGACTCCGGGCCGTGGTCTACGCCAAGACTCCCGGCATCGGATCCGGCTGCCACCCGAACCCCAATCTGATGCGCCTGCCGGAGTTGCTCGAGCTGGTGCTCCAGATTCCTCAGCGCCCCCTCTCTTCGGGGATCTCCCGGGACGAGCATTTCCGAATAGGCTTTCATGGTGACCGCCGTCGGAACCCAGAACACGCCGTGGTCGGCAAGAGTTGCAAGGTTGTTAAGCCCCATGAAAAACCCGTGCTCTATGGACCGGCATCCGGCTTCCACGGCGATATTCACCGGTTCCGGGCCATTGGCATGGACCATGACCGGCAACCCTCGCCGATCGGCCGCTTTCACGGCTGCTTTAAATTCGTTCAGGTTAAATTGTGGCGGGGTGGTCTTCCCAAAATCCGTCAGGCTGTTCAAACCGGAGTTTACGATTTTAATATGTTCCGCACCGTCGTCTTCCAATGCGATGGCCGCTGCGAGGGTGATTCCCTCCGGTGATGGTCTGCCGATCAATGATCCATAGCGGCCAGGCTGTCGCCACGCCTTTCCTGCGCTGCGTATAGTAACGTTGGGGAAGCGCCCTCCGTCTCACTCGTATAACGCAACACGTGCGCAGACCTGTCTCCTCCGTCCCGAACCGCCATCACCCCACATTCCTCGTGGCGTTGAAGGTGCGACTCGATAACTTTTCGAGCAGCAGGATATTCCGATATTAACTGCCGCTCCCGAACGTTTGGATCATCGCTCCCGGACATAAACAAGTGCACGTGACTGTCGACCAGGTGAGGCAAAATGGTAGCGCCGGAAAAATCCACGCGCCTGGGATGCTCCCCATCGGAATTTTCTCTTTTTCGCAGATCTCGGATACGTCCATCCCGAACGGACATACACATGTCTTTGAGTATCGGTCCGCCGCAGCCGTCAATCAGCCAACCGGCAAGGATTAATGTGTCAGGCTGTCGCATAAAAACTGAGTGCCTGGGTTAGGATTCTTTTTACTCCAAAAAGTGATTTTGAGAAAAGGGGCCAAGGGGTCAAGGGGTCAGAGTTGTTTTAAAAGATGAACGTCGAACACCGAACTTCCAACGCTGAACATCGAAGCATGTGGCCGCTGAGTGCATCAATTTGAGTTTATTCTTTCATACTTTGAGTTTGGATTTCTGTATATTTATCAATTTCTTGGCATTTCGCTTGACCCCTTGAACCCTCGAATCCTTGGATCCTTTCTGTAGATCGAGGTTTAGACATTTTCTATTTTAGGCAATGACTTGGGGAATTTATAATTCAGTTCCATAAATGCCCTCACGGCATAAGCATACCCGGGGGTGAGGCTGGAATCGCTGTGCCCAGCGCTCGGCGCAATATACATGGGTACCGGACCATTGGGAAAGCAACGGCGCAGCTCTTCGGCAAAGCTTAGGGGAAATCGGCGGTCTCTCTCGCCGTGAATCAACATCACCGGTGTGTGAATGTCCGGTGCTAGTAATACCGGGCTCACCCTGTCGATGTCGGCCCGGTGAACGATATCCATCCAGACAAGAACCGCCGGTGCCAGGCAAACGCCAAAATACCGATTAAACCATCGATATAGACTCAGCAGGGCTTCTTTAGTACGGGCATAACATCCTTCCAGAAACAGAAGACGAACCCTTTCCGGACTCCGCCAGGCCGCGATAATGGCGCCGGCCGCCCCCATGGAATGGCCATACAGGATAACCGGCTCTCCGATCCATTCCATCACGCTCACGATGTCATCCGCAAATGCCGGCGCACTCATAAACCATTTTCGACTGGACCGACCGTGATCCCTTGCGCTGTGGACGACGGTGGTAAACCCCCAATCCCCGAACATTCGAGCGCGTTTGATCATGCGGTCCCGGTTTCTACCCCATCCGTGGGCGAGCACCACGATCCCCCGGCTGTGGATCTCCGGGTCTATGCTCCAAACCTCCAGCGATCTGCCGTCCACCGCCCGTATCCGGGTATCCTGGACATTTCCCCAGTCCGGCGGATCCATCACAGGTCTTCGGGGCAGTTGATGGACAACCACCATCAATACCAAAGTGACGATCGTGTAGACCATCAAAAGACCAAGGATTACAAAGAAAAGGTTCAGTAGGATCATCATTCGGTTTGCCGGTGTTTCCGTTAGCCCGCTTGTCCTGAGCGAAGTCGAAGGGTTTGCCCGCTTGTCCTGAGCGAGCAAAGCGAGTCGAAGGATTGCCCCGTCGGCTGGTAACGCATGTCCTTCGCCGCCTATCGGCGGCGTCATGAAGTCATTTGTTCCGCTCCGCGGAACGTCATTTGTTGTTTGTATGTTGATCGAGCTTTCAACTTTCAGCCCGCCATAGACGGACAGGCTTTTAGCTTTGAGCTTTCCGACATCCGACATCAGACATCTGTCTTCCGTACCCAGAAATCCGGTCCTTCGCCATCAAATTTCATCAACTTTCGTCTCAGTAAGTCCAGGGCCGCTATGGCAAAGATACGTTTGTTCATTTGTCGCTTTCCGAACGGAAAAAAGTAGCGTCGGCTTTCCGATCCCTCCGGGGTCGAAATACCGATACAGACGGTCCCCACCGGTTTTTCAGGGGTTCCTCCGTCCGGGCCGGCAATACCACTGGTGGCAATGCCGTAGGTAGCGCCTGCCCTTTGCCGAACCCCATCGGCCATCTCGATAGCGGTATTCTCGTGCACTGCTCCATATCGATCCAGGGTTTCTGCGGAAACATCGAGAACAAACATCTTCGATTCGTTCGCATAGGTTACTGCGCCAAGTAGAAAATATCCGGAACTCCCGGCGACGTTTGTCAGCCAATGGGAGATGAGCCCGCCGGTGCAGCTCTCGGCTACCGCCAGGGTCTCCTGCCTATCGGAAAGCAGACGGCCAATGACCGCCGGCATGGTCTCTCCATCCAGGGAAAACACACGGTGCCCAAGCTTTTCGTGAACCCATTGGGCTGCCGCCCCCATTTGATCCGATAGCATTGCTTCATCTGCATGACGCCCATAAAGGCGGATCTGGATCTCCGGGAATTTGGCCCGCAGACCGAGTTTTATATCGGGAAACTCTCTGTCGAAGCCATCGAGACGCTCTCCGGTGGTCGATTCCGGAAGGCCGAACGTTGAGATCGTTTGAATGTGTGAAGACTCTTGTTTCCGTCCAAGAAGTTCACGGCATTTTGGCAGAACCGATTCAGACAGCATGCGTTTCATTTCAGGCGGTACCCCCGGCAGACAGAAGAAAAGGCAGCCACCGATGTGCATGGAAAAACCGGGGGCCGTACCCAAGGGGTTGTCAATCCGCCGAGAAGTACGGGGCAGCATCGCCTGCTTGCGGTTGGAATCGGTCATTGGCCGGTTTCGTTTCTGAAAAAAGCGGAGGATATCCTGCAGTGCCACCGCGTCCAGGGTAAGTTCATCATTCGCCGCCCTGGCGGCAGCTTGCGTTGTAAGATCATCGACGGTGGGCCCCAGCCCCCCGGTGACAACGGCGATGTCTGCGCGGCCTCCCACCTCTCGAAACAATGCGGAGATCAGGTCCATATTGTCGCCCACCGTATCGTGGCGGAGCACATCGATACCGAGGGCCTCCAGTTGGTCTGCAATATACGCAGAATTGCTGTCGACCAGTGCGACGGTCCGAATTTCGTCGCCGGTGGCAATGATTTCTGCAATCATGGGTTAATTTTGTTCCTTTTCTTGTTGCGTTTGCAGAAATGCGGCAAAGATAACCGCGGAGTCGCAGAGGGCGCAAAGGAAACTGTATTTTCCCAGAATCCCTGAGAGGGGGATTCTGGGAAAGAGCACCTCGAAAACATATTGAAATTCTAGATATTTCAGGAGTCGGGTAGTTTCTTCCGTCATGCCGGCCCCTGCCTGCGCAGGGACAAGCTCCGATCCGGCATCCAGATATGGTCCTTTCAAAGATCTGGATTCCGGATCAAGTCCGGAATGACAAGTGTTGGTGCACCAAACTCCCCGAGTGCTGAAATATTTTAACAGGCGATCATTTTGCATTTCGCCCTCTCAGTGAAATGCAAAATCAAAATCTACTCTGTGGCCTCGGCGTCTTTGCGGTAATACGTTGAACACAATTATGGCATTCGCTATAGGATGAATCCAGAGGTCAACCAAATAAAAAAGGGAAAACCATTCAGTTTTCCCCTTTATTCGATCGTGGAGGCGGCACCCAGATTCGAACTGGGGAATGGAGGTTTTGCAGACCTCTGCCTTACCACTTGGCTATGCCGCCAAAAAAAATGGAGCGGGAAACGGGATTTGAACCCGCGACTTCGACCTTGGCAAGGTCGCACTCTACCACTGAGTTATTCCCGCTCAGCTGAAGCAATACATTTAATTCCACATTCCACTTTTGTCAACAGAAAATCCCTCACGTCTGGAGCAAGCGCCGAAACGGATAAAATAATCCCCTCCAGACCAGATCGTCAAGATCAGGGCCACCCACAGAAAGATGCTCCCGATGGTCTGCATATCAACCCCGAAATAGGGATAATGGAACAGCAAGGGAATAATGGCCGCAATCTGAAACCCGGTTTTATATTTACCTAAACTCGATGCCGACACATCGAGCCCGCTTTCGCTGATGATATTGCGCAGACCTGTAACCGCTATTTCCCGTCCGATGATGACACAGACCATCCATGCCGGTACCCATCCCAGTGATGTCAGCATGATAAACGTACAGGACACCAGCAGTTTGTCGGCCACCGGGTCCATGATTTTGCCGAAGTTGGTCACACGGCCACTGCGTCGTGCCAAATAACCGTCAAAATAGTCGGTAATTGATGCGGCACTGAACAGAATGGCGGCTGCAAATGTGGTCACCCGGTTTGGATACAGGAGCAGAACGACGATGGCCGGGACAGCAATTACCCGAAATAACGTCAATGTATTCGGATTCAAGAGTGACTGTTTGATTTTGTCACCCCGTGTCATAAGCGAATGCCATGGTATTTAGTTTTGTATCGTGCCCCGATTGTTTGCCCGCCTGTCCTGCCTGTCCTGAGTAGCATCGAAGGGAGCAAGGTCGAAGGGTTAGCCCGTTAGCCGGTTGTCTTCGGATACAAGACCCAAGACTCAGGATTCAGGATAAAAAGGACGATCGATCAGCGCCTGGCAAAAAGAGGTGCATCTTGCATCCTGGTTCCTGCATCCATTTTCTATGTCTTTCATCTTTAAGCTTTGAACTCCGACCTCTGACGTCTGTCCTCTGTCATCTGTCTTCCGTCATCTGTCCCCTGTCTTCTGTTATCTTTGATTAAGCGGACCTCCGACCTCTGACATCTGTCCTCTGTCCTCTGTCTTCCGTCATCTGTCCTCTGACATCCGACCTCGGACATCCGACCTCTGGTTCCTTATTTTTTCGCCTTGTTCCAGTCATCCAGGAATGCTTTCAATCCCTTATCTGTCATGGGGTGAGCCGCCAGTTTTTTAAGCACACCAAACGGGATGGTTGCGATATCGGCCCCCATTAACGCCGAGTCGAGGACATGGAGGGGATTTCTTACGCTGGCGACGATGATCTCCGTATCAAACGCGTAATTGCTGTAAATTTCAACGATCTGTTCCACCAAAACCAGGCCGTCCTGGGACAGGTCGTCGAGACGACCGACAAACGGGCTGACAAACGAGGCCCCGGCCTTTGCCGCCATAAGCGCCTGGAGCGCTGAAAAAATCAGGGTAACGTTGGTTTTGATGCCTTCCGAGGTCAATTGCCGCACCGCCTTCAGTCCATCCACAAGCATGGGAATTTTTATAACGATGTTCTCATGGATCCCCGCCAGTTCCCGGGCCTCTTTAACCATCCCCTCTGCGTCTGTGCTGATGACCTCCGCACTGATGGGACCATCCACGATCTCACAAATCTCCTCGATGATTTCCCTGAACTCCCTGCCCTCCTTGGCAATCAGCGTTGGATTCGTGGTCACCCCGTCGACCATGCCCATGGTCATCGCTTCCCGAATTTCCTCAACGTTGGCTGTATCCAAAAAAAACTTCATCCACCCTCCTCCTAATAAACTCGTGTGACGATTTTATGAAACGCGACGATGTCCCTTTTGAAATTAAAACGTTACATCCACCCAAATCATGGCAACCCAATATTCCTGTTCATAGCAGCTGCGATATGGATTAATTAGCCACTAAACTCCCATATATCTGGATCATAAAGCAAATAAATCCGCGGTCCGGGGAGACGCTTTGGCTAAACCGTCATTATTGCTCCAACCCCCACATATCTTGACACAGCGTCATTCCGGCGAAGGCCGGAGTCCAGGAAATTTCTGGATGCCGGATCGAGTCCGGCATGACGGCCTTAGATGGGATGAAGTAGCTAATGTGATCCCATGGCTGACCAAGGAATTTTGGATTTAACCTACGGAATTAGCGATTACGATTTCAGCCTTCCAAAATCAGTTCCTGGGCTCAAGATCAGATGACACAAATTTATCCCGGCACTGTTCACTGCAAAAGTATATATCCTGTCCGTCTTTGTGCAGCCGAAGGCCGCCCCTTTTCGGGAAATATACGCTGCACACCGGATCCTTGATCATCTCATCCTCGACCACCCGGCCGTTGGTCCCACCCACAGGCGGCTGTAATGGCACATTTTGATGGAACCAGGACTTGAGCGCTCGATACGCTAAGAAGATTAGGGCGAATAAGATGAGAAGTCGCATGGAATCTCTTCAATGGGCTGCTGAGTAACGTCCAGTAGCGCCAGCAATTCTGTGATTCTCTTTCCAAGCAGCGGATGCACGACATCCGGGTCTATATCACAAAAGGGTTGCAGGACAAAGCGCCTTTCGTGCATACGCGGATGGGGCACGACCAGGTTGCCCCGTTGGATCACCACATCCTCAAATAGGACGATATCCAAATCCAAAACCCTCGGTCCGAAACGGATCGACGTCGGTTTTCGACCCAACGTAGTTTCGATGGACTTCAATTTCTCAAGCAGTCGGAAGACTGATAAATCGGTTTGGATCTTCGCGACGGTGTTGATAAACCAGTCTTGATCCAGATAATCGACGGGGGCGGTACGGTAGCACGGCGCTACACGGACGACATCGATCCCCTCTGTTTGGTCCATTCCGACGATCCCGTCACGGCAGTTTGCCAATTTATCTCCCAGATTGGATCCGATGGAAATATAGGCCGAGTGTGCCATGTGACGTCGCATCTAACAACAGGTGGTATGAGTATAAAATACTGACTTTTATATAATTAAAGTATACCTGCGAAAGAAAGAAGCATTTGAGAGGATCATCGATGGATGAATTGCCAGAATTCTCTCAAACTCAACCATCAATAGCTGATACTGTGTAATTCCAGGCGTCCTCCCAGAGAGCCCCGCTGTATATGATTCTGGCATCACCTTCCAATTCGACCTCCCGGAACACGCCGTCCTGCACCGCGAAATGGATCGTCAAATAGCTGCCGCTGCGTGTCATCATCCGGATAGGGGATGAAAGCTGCATTTTGGTGGCCAAAATCAGGGCACCGGCCACCGCTCCGGTACCGCATGCCAGGGTTTCATCTTCGACACCACGTTCATAGGTTCGTATGGCAAACCCATTGTCGGAAACCGGTGAGACGAAGTTGGCGTTGGTGCCGGCCGGCGCGAACAACTTATGATAACGGATTTCTCTTCCAAGATCGACGACCTCGACATCAGCGATCCGATCCACCGGGACGACCACATGGGGAACGCCGGTATTGATGCTGCTGGTGGATATCTGACCTTTTTCGAGATCAATGGTGTAGTCCAGTTTCAGGTCCACCGGATCGGTCATCCGAATCTTGACCTGATCCTCCAAGACATGTGCATGAACTTTTCCGGCATCCGTCACAAATGACATACGTTGGTCGGCGATGTTATTCAGAAAGGCAAACCGTGCAGCGCATCGTGCACCATTTCCGCACATTTCTGCTCTTCCGGCGTCCGAGTTGAAAAAGCGCCACTGAAAATCCGCCTCGTTGGATTCTTCCACGAGAATGAGTCCGTCCGCCCCTGCCGAAAGCCGTCTCCGGCAGACATTCTCAATCAACTGTGGCAAAGTGGCTTCATCCACAATCCGTTCCCGGTTGTCGATGATGATGAAATCGTTTCCACTGCCGCTCATTTTAAAGAAGGGAATCCTTGTCATGCATGTTGCTCCAAGAATTGCGCACTCTGCCCGAGTCGCTTATGATGAACCACTTATCACAGACTGGCTCAAAGTTTAACGCTTTTTCTCTGACTGGAAACGTTCGCCGGTTAGCCCGTCTGCCCGTCTGCCCGTTGGCCCGTGGGCCCGTTTGCCCGTTTAGCCCGTTTGTCCTGCCTGTCCTGAGCCTGTCGAAGGGAGCGAGCGAAGCGAGTCGAAGGATTGGCCCGTCTGCCCGTATTCCGATTTCAAGTCTTTGTCGAAGCTGCTATGTGCGAAAATCCAAAATCAGAGGCTCCGACATCGGACATCCGAGCTCCGACATCTGTCCTCTGTCCTCTGTCTTCTGGCCTCTGACCTCAGACATCTGATATTGGTCATCCAACTTTGCTTGTGGGGTCGCAGCCCATAGGGCGAAGCCCCAAGCTTTAAGCTTTCCCCATTTTTTAAGCTTTGAATCGTGAACCTTGAACCGTGAACCTCGAATGTTGAACCTTGAACCTTTTAATCGTTCAGAAATTCCGGAATCGACTCACCGGCCACCAGGTCATCGTAGGTCTGCCGAGCGCGGATCACTTCAAAAGTATCTCCCTTGACCATCACCTCCGGCACCCTCAGGCGGCTGCAATAGTTCGAAGACATCACAAATCCGTAAGCACCCGCACTCATGACCGCCAGCAAATCGCCCTTCATGACATCCGACAGTTCCCGGTCCAGGGCGAGAAAATCACCACTCTCGCAAATAGGACCGACCACATCCGCACGAATCTTGGCCCCACCGGCCAACTCCACCGGTTTAATCCCGTGATAGGCGCTGTACAATGTGGGGCGCATCAGATCGTTCATCCCCGCGTCGACGATGATGAATTCCTTATCAGGACCCGGTTTCCGATACAGGACCCGAGTGACAAGAACCCCGGCGTTCCCCACTATCACCCGCCCCGGCTCCAGGATCAGTGTGAGGGGCAGCTCACCCATGGATACAACGATGGCGCCAGCATATTCGCTGGGAAGCGGCGGCTTTTCATCATCATATGTAATTCCCAGTCCCCCGCCCATATCGAGATACCGGACGCGAATATCCATTTGCTGAAGCTGATGCACCAACTCTTTAAGGCTGTCCAGTGCGTCCTGGAAAGGTCGAGCCTCGGTAATTTGCGATCCGATGTGACAATCAATACCGATAATTCGGACGTTTTCCAGTCGTTTCGCCGCCCGATATCCTTCCAGGGCGGTTTCCATATCAATACCGAATTTATTTTTCCGGAGCCCTGTGGAAATATACGGATGCGTCTTGGGATCCACGTCCGGGTTTACCCGAAGGGCCACCGGAGCGGTTTTGCTCCAAGCTTTAGCCCGCTGATCAATGAGTTCGAGTTCTTCCAAGGATTCGATGTTAAACATGAGAATTTCGTTTTGCAAAGCTGCATCGATCTCATCGATCCGTTTCCCGACACCGGAATATACTATTTTCTGTGGCGTGAAACCCGCTTTGAGTCCTCTGAAAAGTTCGCCTCCGGATACGATGTCCAGGCCGCCGCCCAGATCTGCAAAGATTTTGAGTATCGATAGGCTACTGTTGGCCTTTGCTGAAAAACAGACCAACCGGTCCACGCCGTCGAAGGCTTTCTCAAAGATTGAAAAGTGCCGTGTCAGTGTGGCATGGCTGTACAGATAAAACGGGGTCCCAACCGCCTCTGCAATGGTATTTACCGGGACCGCCTCACAAAACATTTCGTTGTCTATGTAATCAAAATGATGCATTGGTTTCTTTCTGAATGTTGAAGATGATGAAGTTGCCTGATTTTCCCCCTCCCTAAATCCCTCCCCCCTGTATAGACTTGTATAGACTGGGGAGATAGGTAACAGTTGTTCGGAGACATGGGTAACACTACCATCAGGCATATCGTTTACACTTGGGAGAACGACTATGCCATGGAAAGCGCGTACCA
>Ga0056120_1000044_pt1 | contig 24224 bp, 21 predicted proteins | sample WorMettaBAHAMAS2_FD_71121 | JGI IMG/M metagenome (GOLD analysis project Ga0056120, IMG submission 71121) | Marine gutless worms symbiont microbial communities from Max Planck institute for Marine Microbiology, Germany - Olavius tantulus BAHAMAS.2 ...
GTACATATAAGATTACAAAAACCTTGTGTAATGTACCAAATTTAATGGGTTTTGGCAATGAGGACGACGCATCAACCGGCTGTCATATCCGCCAGGGAGGCTTGTGCAGCCGCCAGTCGAGCGATTGGAACGCGGAACGGGGAGCAGGACACATAATTGAGCCCGAGTTGATGACAAATCTGAATCGAATCGGGGTCCCCGCCATGTTCACCGCATATCCCGCACTCCAAATCGGGTTTGACGCTCCGCCCTTTGGTGAGCGCCGTGTGCATCAGCTCGCCGACCCCATCCCGATCAATCGTCGCGAAGGGATTAGACGGCAGAATTTCATTTTCAAGGTATTCGATAAGGAATCCGGCTTCGGCATCATCGCGGGAAATGCCGAACGTGGTTTGGGTTAGATCATTGGTTCCGAAGGAAAAAAAGTCGGCATATTCGGCAATTTGATCAGCGGTCAGGGCCGCTCTCGGGATCTCGATCATGGTTCCGAATTTATATTCGATCTCCGTGTTTTGTTCCGTCATTACCTTGCGGGCTTCCTGTTCCAGAACCTGGCGTTGCCTTTTCAATTCGTTCACATGGCTGGTCAGGGGGATCATGACTTCGGGATGAACGCGGACGCCCTCTTTACCCACAATACAAGCGGCTTCGAAAATGGCCCGTACCTGCATGACGGTCAGCTCCGGAATATGGATGCCCAGCCGCACACCTCTTAGACCGAGTATAGGATTCGCTTCGTGGAGGCTCTCCACACGATTTAGGATCAACTCCTTTGTCCGGACCTCCTTCATGATGGCGTCAATATCGGCCACTGTGGCCGCGTGCTGGAGTCGAATTTTTAGATCTCCCAGTTCTCTTAACAGGTCGGCGTGATTCGGAAGAAATTCGTGAAGGGGAGGATCGATGAGCCGGATGATCACCGGAAACCCGTCCATTACGCGGAACAGCCCCATAAAGTCTTCCCGTTGAAACGGCAGCAGGACGCGCAGAGATTCCTGCCGCTCGATGGGCAAGTCGGCCATGATCATTTTTTGAACATGGGGCAGCCGATCCGGCTCGAAGAACATGTGCTCTGTTCTGCACAGACCGATCCCTTCTGCGCCATATTCCCGGGCTCGCTGGGCATCTTCGGGATAGTCCGCATTGGTCCATACCCCGAGCTGTCGAAACTCATCCGCCCATTCCAATAATTTCATGAGCCAACGATCCTTAATGTCCGGGATCTGTGTTTCCAACTGCCCGCTGAAGACCTCACCTGCGGTCCCATCGATAGACACCCAGTCCCCTTCTCTCAAGGTTTGATTTTTAACGATAATCTGTCGCTTACCCATGTCGATTTCCATATCCGAGACACCGACCACCGCCGGTTTCCCAAACTGCCGAGCGACCAGCGCAGCATGGCTGGTTCTGCCGCCCCGGCTGGTCAGGATGCCTTTTGATGCAAGCATCCCATGGACATCGTCAGGCTTGGTCTCGGGTCGAACCATGATGACATCTTTACCCTCTTCCTTTGCCCAGCTCTCGGCAAGATCCGCATCTAAGGCCACTACACCGCAGGCCGCTCCGGGGGAGACGTTGAGGCCGTTGGCTAGAAATCCGCCGGTCTCTTTGGCGGTTTTGACCGATTTCCGGGAGAATTGGGGGTGAAGAAAAAAATCCACCTGCTCCGGAGCCACACGCTGTACCGCTTCTTGTCGGGAGATCAAGCCTTCGTCGGCCATTTCGACAGCGATTCGCACCGCCGCCTGAGCGGTCCGCTTACCATCCCAGGTCTGGAGCATCCACAGCTTTCCCTTCTCGATGGTAAATTCCACATCCTGCATTTCCCGGTAGTGAGTCTCCAGGTTTTCAGCGATGGTTTCAAATTCCGAATAGGCCTCCGGGAACTCGTCTTTCATCAACACGATGTCTTTGGTGAGTCGAATCCCGGCGACGACGTCTTCTCCCTGGGCGTTGGTCAGGTAATCCCCTTCTATCTGTTTTTCTCCGGTGGAACCGTCACGTGTCATGGCGACGCCCGTGGCACTGTCTTCCCCCATATTTCCAAATACCATCGTGACGATATTTACGGCGGTACCCAGGTCATGGGTAATGCCGGCGGCGTTTCGATAATCCACCGCCCGTTTACCGTTCCAGCTTTTAAAGACGGCTTCGGTGGCCATCCGAAGTTGGTCCAAGGGCTTCGTCGGAAAGTTGTGATGGGACTGCCGGCGATACGTGGTTTTGAACCGTTGGGTCACCCTTTTCCAGGCCTCGGCATCCAGATCCGAATCGCTGCTCACTCCCGCATCATGCCGCTCCGCTTCCAGGATCTCTTCGAATGCGTCATCCGCAACGCCTGCGACAACGCTTCCGAACATCTGGATCAACCGTCGGTAGGCGTCATACACAAATCGCTCATCACCGGTCAGCTCGACCATGCCGGCTGCCGTTTCATCATTTAATCCAATATTTAAAACGGTATCCATCATCCCCGGCATGGAAAACTTGGCGCCGCTGCGGCAGGACACCAAAAGTGGATTTTTCGGATCACCGAAGGTCTTTCCGGTAAGATTTTCCACCGTCTTGAGGGCGTCGAGGATTTCGTCCCACATCCCTTCGGGAAACTGCCCTCCCGAGGACAAATAGGCGTTGCAGGCTTCCGTGGTGACGGTAAAGCCGGGGGGTACCGGTATGCCGATGCGTTCCATCTCGGCCAGATTAGCCTCTTTACCGCCAAACAGGTCACGGATATCTTCCCAGTCTCCGCCTACATAAGCTTCGGCTTCATCGAGTTCACCGAACAAATAGACCCATTTTTTTGCCATTGGTCTGCCTCCTCTGATAGGTTCGATGGTTGGAGAATGCATGTTCCCGTCCTCGGCGGGATGCCGATTTGTTACTGTCTTTTAAAAAAGATCATCGAACGCTCCGCACCGCTGTAAGGCAGTCGATATCGGATGGTTCGAATTGATGGTAAACGCTCGAGGGTATCTGGGGGGAACTGTTGGTTCAGGTCGGTCAGTTCGGCTTCGACCTGTTGTCCTCTTCCTTTTAACGCGATGATCATGCCATCATCGGCAAGCAATGGCAAGGCCATGGAGACAAATCCCTCCAGAGACGTCAGTGCTCGACTGATGATCACTGTAAATCCGTTCGGAGGGCAGTCGACATGCTGTCTGTTCATCGATTCGGCCCTCACCTGTCGGGCATGGATGTTGTCGAGATGCAGGAGTCGCAGGACATGATTCATAAAGGTCACTTTTTTCCGGACGGCATCCACCAGGACCACATTCGCTAAAGGGGTCACGATTTTAAGGGGTATACCCGGAAATCCGCCGCCGGATCCAATATCCAGGATCGTTGCGGTGTCGGAAATCCATCCCATGGGTGCTATGGAATCCAAATAGTGCTGTTCAGCAATGTGTTTTGGATGGGTCAGCCGGGTCAGGTTTGTTCGCCGATTCCAGATCATGAGTTCACGGGCATGACGCGCCATGGTGGCGGCCTCTTCTTCGGATAGTTCAAGACCCATTTTTTCGGCGCCACGGAGAAGATATTGTCGCCACTCTATGGAGTCGATGTCCATCAATACGGATTCGTCGGGTCGGTATTGGGGATCTCCTTATCGCCCGAGGTCACACGGAAATCCATGATAAGTGTCAGCTCGCTTCCTTGCTGGATCAGTTCGGCATCCGGATACCGTTTTTTAAAGACACGCAGCATGGCGGCATTTTCTGCCAGCACCGTTGCGGCGAATGCGGTGTATCCGTTTTCTTCGGCGATCCGATGGAGTACTTCGAGAAGGTAGCTGGCCACACCCATATTCTGGAAATCCTCCCTTACCACGAACGCAATCTCCGCGCGGGTACCGGATTCCATGGCATAGGATCCAATGGCCATGATTTCCTTGTGTCCCTCCCGCTGGTAGAGCCCAATGATGGACATATTTTTCCGGTAATCGACACTGGCCCAGTGCTTCTGAACAATTTCGTGAGAAAACAGCTTCTTTCTTTGAAAGAACCTCAGGTATATGGACTCCTCCTGAAGTGAATAGAAAAAGTTCCGGTAGGCGAATTCATCCGATGGCAGGAGGGGTCGAAACTCGAGCGCCTTACCGTTTTCTAAAGTGAACGAGCTTTTGTAATTCTCCAGGAATAGGAGATCGTCCTGGGACGGCGGCAATTGGTCGGCAAAAATATAATGCCGTGTTTTCGCGATCCCCACCAAATCTTTTCGAAACTTGGGATGGGCGATCTGTGCGAGTTCCATGACCCGCTGGGAAATGGATTTCCCCATGAGTTCTGCAATACCATACTCTGTGACGACAAAATTGACATCCCCTCGGGTCGTGGCGACACCGGCGCCTTCACTTAAATGGGATACAATCCGGGATACCTTGCCCTTTTGTGCGGTGGACGGCAGGGCAACAATCGAAAAACCTCCTTCGGACAAGGTGCTGCCCTTTAGAAAATCGACCTGGTCACCGATACCGCTGTAAAACAGATATCCCATCGAATCCGAACAGACCTGGCCGGTTAGATCCACTTCAAGTGCCGAACTGATGGAAATCAGATGATTGTTCCGTGCGATTTCCAACGGATCATTCACGAACTCGGACGAACGGAAATAAAACATGGGATTGTTGTCCACGTACTTGTACAATCGTTCGGTACCCATGCAAAGCGATGCCACGGCCCTTCCGGGCAGCAGGCTTTTCCTGCGGTTCGTGATGATTTTTTTCGAACAGGGGGATAAGCCCGTCCGTGATGACCTGGGTGTGCAGGCCTAAATCCTGTTTGCTATCCAAATATGGGAGGATCGCGTGGGGAAGATTGCCGAATCCGATCTGAAGGGTGGCCCCGTCGTCAATGAGTTGGGATACGTATAGCCCAATCCGGCGGGCGACCTCCGGATCCTTGTCTTGGGGATGATCCTCCACCAGCGGCTCCTCATGCAACACCAGAAAGTCGATCTCATCCAGATGAACAAAACTGTCGCCCCACGTACGTGGCATGTGCGGATTGACCTGGGCAATCACCATCTCGGCGTGATCCTTCCGGACCGCGTTATATCCACCGACACTCCCAGGCTGCAGTATCCATACTGGTCCGGAGGACTGACCTGAATCAACGCCACATCGAGTCCGATGCGATGGCTCGAGAAGAGACCGGGTATCTGGGAAAGATAGGCCGGAATGTAATCGATTTTCCCTTCAAAGGCCGCATTGCGCATCCGTGCGCTGATAAAAAACAGCTTGAGAGAGAACCTTCGGAGGAATGACGAGTCCTCGACAAAATTGGCCAGGGTCGAAGACAGCATTTGATAGATCATGATGTCCTGCAATGCGGGGTCCCTGACCATCGTTCGAATCAGATGCTGGGGCTCGCCGCAGCCGGTGCTGATAAACACCCGGCTGCCGTTCTGAATTTTAGCGATCGCGTCCTCAGCCGTGATCCATTTCTCGGGGCAGTATGTTGCGATATCCATACGTTTCGATACCTGTTCCTATTTAGTTTCAATTCAGTCAGGGGCTGTTCATGGAGATTTGGAGTTAAGGTTTCTGCAGTTGGTTCTTCTCCAATTTAGTTGGAGAAGAGGGTTCCAGGTTTACCCGCCTATGGCGGCGCCGGAGGCGACCAGGGATTCAAGGGGTCGAGGGGTCAAGGGTTTGTTATATATAGGTTGTATCAGCGCTTTTAGCGTCTGTTCAATTCCTGCTATGTCTGTGTTTATAACTGCTAACCCATCACCTTCAATAACGTTTGAACCCTCTGCCAAGAATATCTGGGTCTCTATCCCACAAACTGAACCATACGACATGTAAAGCATCCGAATGTAAACAGCGGTTGACCTTCTTCTATAGACTTCGGCGAAATTGGATTCAATAGACACGGCAGATCTTCTGATCAGTAACGTTAAGCCGTATCTTTCCTGCTTTGGAAATTTCGTGTTTATTGCATATAATTTCAAACAGAGTCCGGCTAGCTGCTGGCATACATTCAACTCATTGTAAATTTTGAGTATTTCACTTGAATCCTCGAATCCTTGCTTGTGGGGTCGTAGCGCATGGCGTGAAGCCTCAGCCCCTTGAACCCTATGGGATCGCGTCGACTCAAAAGGGAGTTATCTTCCTATTTTGCCTGAATTACCTCCAACTAATCGGCAGATGGTCCCTGCAGCTAAACACATACATCGACACTCACCTCTTTGACAAGCCGGTGTCGGGTCGATATGATCAGCAGCGCACACTGACGATACCCCTTTTCAGCGGAGGTGGGACATGCCTTCGTCGAATAGTTCTCATCAAAACCGGCCATTCAAAGATCTCAAAAAGCTACTGAAAAGCCGATCCATCGTTCTTCGTGATGGGAAGCCGGTGGAGGTGCCGAACGCCCCGCCGACACAGGTTTCCTCAACGGATGACGACGACCGGCTCTTTGAAAACGAAATGTCGGATGTCACGCCATTGCGGAATCGTCACCGGACCGTTGAATATTCATCTACACCCGCCGCATCTTCACCTCCGGAATCTCCCGATTCCGAGACAGACCGCGCACTTCGGGAACTGATTCAAAACGGCAAGGGATTCAGGGTTTCAGACACCTCCGAATACATGGAGGGGACCGGCCCCTGTGTGAATCCGACCATCTCCTCGCGACTCCACGAGGGTGAGTTTGCCATTCAGGCGCATCTGGACCTCCACGGCAAAACGGTGATCCAGGCCGAGGAGTCCTTCGAACAGTTTATGAAAGAAGCGCTCCGTTCCGGCAAACAGGGACTTTTGGTCATCCATGGTCGGGGCTTGTCATCCAAAAAACTGCCGGTTCTTAAGGAAAAGGTGCGAGAGTGGCTGACCCAGGGCCCCTGGCGGAAATGGGTGGCCGCCTTTTCAACTGCCCGGCTCTGTGACGGTGGAGCCGGTGCCACCTACATTCTGCTCCGGAACAGACCGTTGACCCGACGCTTCAAGAAGGGCCGGCGACCCCGATAACCCGAAGATTGAAGGCAATCTTCGGGTTAGTACAAATATCGACATCTTAATGATAATGTATTGACAACCGGTTGTATAGTGGGTATACGGAAATAACCTAAACCACTACCTGTTGTTGCTTATGAATGGGAAGCACACTGGATATTGCGTCCTCCCCATTATTTTCTTCCTTCTCTGTGTGTTGCTTATCTGTGCCGCCCCGCCACGGTCCACAGCCTCCAATGGAAACTACTACTACCTTCAGATCGGTACCTTTAGTGTCGAAGGGAACGCCAAAAAATTAGTACACCAGGTTTACGCCCACACTCCACGTGTGGTTCTCCGCGGAGCAGAGAGTGCATCCCTGGGTTGGGTCTACACGGTGTATGTGGGACCCTTTACCACATGGGCCGAAGCGGATGCCGTACGAATCCCTATACGGAAGCAAGGGATTCTCATAGAGGACGCCTTTGTTGTGGCATCTTCCGAACCCTTTGCGGGCAGTCTGCCCGTTGAGGCAAAAAAACCGGAGCCTCCGGAAGCGGAAACACCGCCTCCGCCCCCAGCACCGGAATCTGCCGTATCTCCCATGGTCGAGCCAACGCCCACCGATGACGCACCGGACCCGGAGCCGGGGCGCGAGGAATCATCCGTCACACCCCCAGCACCGGTTGCCGAGACAGAACCAACTCCCGAGACCGACCCCCAGGAGATTCAAACAACTCCGGAGCGTCGGCATGACAGGACGGGCCGCAATCTCGGAAAAGGTGTCTTCAGCCTTGCTTACAGCCACACCTATGGTGAGTATCAGACCGAGATAGATTCGCGACAGTCCCGGACCAACGGAACGATCACGGATATTCCGGTCGGTACCCTCCAGGGGTCGGATTTCGACACGACCATGCATCGTGACCTGCTTCGGGTCCGATACGGCGTATTGGATCGATTTGATCTGTTCGCTGAGGGTGGCATGGCCTATGATGAGTCCGCAACGCCGAGGCCCGTTTTCGGCGGGGGCGGCAGGTTTGAATTTTTTAATGAATTCGTCAACCGGCCCGGCGGGATTTTTCTAGCCGTTCAAGGAGATTTTCTCGTCGGTTCCTTGGAGACAGAGTTTACCGCTGCTCAAGGCGGCAAGTGGCAAAAAAATCAGACTGGTACGAGGCCAACGGGCGATTGGAGATGGGGCTTCGTTTCGTTAGATGGATCCCTTACCTGGGCGGTGCTTATTCCGTATACCGTGAGGAAACCGAGCGCCAACCGACTTCAGGCTCATTCACCTTTATCGACGAGCTGAAAGAGGAAACACCGTATAACGTTTATGGCGGCGTTGATATTTATGCGACGAAGAAGCTGATTTTAAATATCGATGGCCGCTATGGCACATTTAATAGCGTAACCGGCTCGATTCAGTACAATTTCAAATAAAATCGTTCCACGATTTTATTTGAAATAAGCAACTTAAAGCAGTTTGTTCAACAACCAGAACACCAACATCCCCAGAACCACCGTCACCCCCATGGATCGGGTCAGGACCGCCACCAGAAACGTGGGGATCGCCGCCCATAACTCTACCCTCAGGAAGTCCAAACGCGTCGGCTCTCCACCGGTGATCAAAACCGGAAGCAGCAGTGCGCTGAGAATGGCGGCTGGAATAAGGTCCAGCCATGCCTCAACGATGTTGGGCAGGCGCCGGTTGGAAAGCAAAGCCAAGGGGAGCCACCGGGGGATATAGGTGACCAGCCCCATTCCGGCCACAATGAGCAGATACTCGCTAAGAGGCATTGAGAAGGTCCCTTGCATCCTCTATTCCTGACGCTTTGTTGCCGGTTTATGGGAAGCGCCTGAAGATCTCCACGTGACCGCCGTTACCACGCTCGCGGCGAAGATCGACCCGACAATCACATAAGAATTCCCGGGTATCCACAACGACCAAAGCGTGGCCGATACACCCGCCAAAAGAGCCGCCCACAAATGCCGCCAGTTGCGGATTTGCATGACGAGCAAGATGATGAACATGGCCACAAGCGCATAATCGATCCCGAAGGCCCCGGCCGGTATAAACTGCCCGCCAAGTCCGCCGGCCATCGTACTTAGGACCCAAACGGCATTGGCGGTGTGATTGACGACCAGGGCGGGCGGGATGCCCCATGATCCTTTGCTAAACCGTGCCATATTCACGGCAAAGCTTTCGTCGGTGACCCCGTACGCAAATAGCGCCAGAATCCGTTTGCCCGAACCTCTTGTAAAGATGGAGAGCGCGGAACTCATCAGGAAATGGCGAAGGTTGACCACGAACGTCGTCAGAATGATGGCAAGGCCCCCGGCACCGGACTGAAACAGGGAAACCGCGATAAGCTGTGACGACCCGGCAAATACCAGGACCGACATAAGACCGATGTGCAGAACACTCAACCCTGCTTTTTGAGCCAGTACGCCGAAGGCCAGGCCGATGGGAACATACCCCAGGCAGATCGGCCATGCCGCGTTTAATCCAGGGCGCAACCAGTACCATCCCTCTTTTTGCCCCCCATCGGCCGGGGCATTCTGTTTTACGCTGTTCCCCTCTTTCACCCGGACAGTGCTCCTTAGTGGTCTATCTCTCCAGACATGCACTAAAACGATTCCATGCCATATGCGGATCAACTGGCATATGGCACCGAATGGATGCATCGATACCCTAAGTCCTCCTCCGATTCAATGTGAAAAACATCGACTACCGGACAGGTATGCTGCCCAAACTGATTTTCCCATGGTGATTTCGCGAGTGCGAAAAAAAATGTTGACATTAACCAATTTCACCTTTAATTTTGGGCGTTCTTGGAAAGGTGTACCAAAAAATCCCCATCGGGTAGACGGACGCCCAGTGAGGGATTTTTTTATTCTCGGAACCCTTGGACGGAAAACCGTCCCCCAATTTTGATCCAAACGGACAGGACGAGGCGACAAACCATGAAAGAGCAAATTCAGAATGTGCGTAATATCGGCATCAGTGCGCACATTGACTCCGGCAAAACAACGCTCACAGAACGGATTCTCTACTATACCCAACGGATTCACGCCATCCACGACGTCAAAGGAAAAGATGGTGTCGGGGCAACCATGGATTCCATGGAGTTGGAAAAAGAGCGCGGGATAACCATCGCATCGGCGGCCACCTATTGTGAGTGGAACGACCACGAAATCAACATCATTGATACACCGGGACATGTGGACTTCACCATCGAGGTCGAGCGTTCTCTGAGGGTGCTCGATGGTGCCGTACTCGTGTTATGTGCGGTGGCCGGGGTTCAATCCCAGTCCATCACCGTGGACCAGCAGATGAAGCGCTACAAGGTTCCCAGCATCGCCTTTATCAACAAGTGCGACCGGAGCGGTTCCGACCCGGACCGGGTGATCCGTCAGTTGAAAGAAAAACTGGGACACAACGCGGTGGCCATGCAGGTACCCATCGGTCTCGAGGCCGATCATCAGGGGGTTGTAGACCTGGTAACCATGAAAGCCATCTACTTTGACGGTACCAATGGCGAGACGTTGCGCATCGAAGATATACCGGATGTGTTGCTCCAAGAGGCGGAGGCCAAGCGGGAGGAACTCATTGATGCGGCCACCCTGTTTTCCGATGAATTGACCGAGGCGGTCCTTGAAGAACAGCCAATCCCTGACGACATGTTGCTGGAGGCCGTGCGACAGGGCACCATGACCCGGGAACTGACACCGGTGTATATGGGATCGGCCTACAAGAACAAGGGTGTCCAGCCGCTGCTCGATGCCGTTACCCAGTTGCTTCCGGCGCCATCGGATGTGAGCAATGAGGCGCTCGACATGGAGCAGGATGAAACGCCGGTTCCCTTGAAGCCGGATGAAGACGGACCGACTGTCGCCCTTGCGTTCAAACTCGAGGATGGGCAGTACGGACAATTAACCTACATCCGTGTGTATCAAGGCAAACTTGAAAAAGGTGATACGGTCATCAATATCCGGTCCGGCAAAAAGGTCAAAATCGGTCGTCTTGTCCGCATGCACGCGGATCAAATGGAAGATATCAACAAAATTCCGGCCGGTTATATCGGCGCCCTGTTCGGTGTCGATTGCGCTTCGGGAGACACGTTTACATCCCCGGATGTTCGCTGGAGCATGACCTCCATGTACGTACCGGACCCGGTGATTTCCCTGGCCATCGTTCCCAGCGACAACAAGGCCCAGATTAATATGAGCAAAGCCTTGAATCGGTTTTCCAAAGAAGACCCCACCTTCCGCACCTATGTGGACGATGAAACCGGAGAAACCATCATTGAGGGTATGGGCGAGCTTCACCTGGAAGTCTACGTGGAACGGATGCACCGGGAGTACAATGCGGATGTGACCACCGGTATGCCGCGGGTGCGGTATCGTGAGACCATCACCCGGATGGCAGAGTTTAATTATACCCATAAAAAGCAAACCGGCGGTGCCGGCCAGTTCGGCCGTGTGGCCGGAACTATGGAACCGGTTGAAGGTGAAGAGTTTGTCTTCGAAAACGAGATCCACGGCGGAGCCATTCCCACCCAATATACTCCCGCCTGTGAAAAAGGTTTCCGTGCATGTCTGGCCAAGGGTCCCAAAATGGAGTTCCCGGTCACCGGGGTTAAGATCGTTCTCAACGATGGGGCGTCCCACTCGGTGGACTCATCGGAGATGGCCTTCCAGGCAGCCGCCAAAGGCGCTTTCAAGGAAGTATATCCGAAGGCCGGACCGGTGATCCATGAACCCATCATGAAAGTGGTGGTCGAAACCCCGACGGAATTTCAAGGGTCCGTCATGGGGTCCTTGAACCAGCGTCGGGGAATGATACTGGGATCTCAGGACGAAGGGGTGATGAGCGTTGTTGAGGCCGAAGTACCGTTGGCGGAAATGTTCGGCTACTCCACTGTCTTGCGCTCCCTGACCCAGGGCAAAGCCCAATTTACCATGGAGTTCGGTACCTATCGGCAAGTGCCGAAGGGGGTTGCCGAGGAGCTGGAAAAGAACGCGGCAAAGGAGAAAAAGAACGTTGCGTAATCCGCACGGGGATGCAAAACTGAAATCCCGGGAACGTCTGAACAAGGCCGCTCCTAACAAACCGATCGAACGGGGGCTTCCGCCTGATCAAGAGGCTCAGGTTATTTCGCTGAGAGAGAGGAGTTTTCAAATGCTGAAAAACGATCTGATCCTGCGCAATCCAATCCGGCTTCTGGCACCTGACGGAACAAATATGCTGTCGGATGGCGGGTTCGGTGCCATCACGGCCCGGGCCGGTGTTGGGAAAACCGCTTTTCTCGTACAAATCGCTCTGAACAGTCAGCTCGAAGGCAAGAATGTCCTTCATATCAGCCTGAACGACCCGGTTAAAAAGGTGGATCTCTGGTACAAGGAGGTGTTTCGCCTGCTGGCCGAGCAGTACCATGTGCAGCAGATCAACCAGCTATGGGAGGCCATCCTGCCCCATCGCTTCATTATGACATTCCGGGCCGAAAGTTTTACGGTACCGGTATTTGATGAACGGCTCAGCGATCTCATTGACCAGGGCACCTTCTACCCCCAGATCGTTATTATCGATGGCCTGTCCTTCGAACCTCCGGATCGGGATCTGCTCACCGGCTTGAAGCTCTCGGCCAAGGAGCATAAGTTTACGAGCTGGTTCGCGGTCCGATCCCACCGGCACGAGACCCCGGATGACGATGGCATTCCCGCTCCCCTTTCGCCGGTGATCGATCTGTTCGAAGCGGCGATCCAGCTTCAGCCCACCGGCAAGGAGATTAATGTTCTTTCCCTGAAAGGCGGAAAAGAAGAAGGGGCCCAGCCGGAGCTCTTTCTGGATCCGTCCACCATGCTCATCAAAGACAAGTAGTTTCAAACTGTTCAACCCGATCATTGCACCAATTGGAGACCTTCATGGGCAAGGCACTTCGAGATGAAGCTGTAGCCTGACTACCGCGAATCTCGAATAACGCAGGCCATGACGGTCTCCGGTTGGCCCGTAGGGTGAAATCTTTTCAGACCGTTCATAAGTTTTTCGACATGGCAAATTGCTTCACGGCCAGATGGATTAGTATTCATGTTAAGGCATGGATATTGTATCTTTTTAGATATTTGCTGAAAAGATATCATGCAATGTTCGGGTAAAAGGCATCCACCGTGAGTTCGGTGGATGCCTTTATTTCTTAATCCTATTTTCTTGAGCACCTCATTGCACCGAAGTACTTCAATGCACTCGTTTAAGCCGCCCCATTTTTAGAGCACGGAACATTTCCGACAGTCCTCACCTAATTATAGACTCCTGGTGCGCGGAAACATAGCCGCTTTGTGCACTTCGACCATTGAAGTTACCTATCCAAATATGTTGGGGTTCCCGACTCTAAAAGAAGTACCAGTGGTCCTTGGTTTCTATGATATGCAGAAGAACTATTCAGCTGCTGTAAATAGTGCTGTTATAAAACCCTCATCTGTTAACAATTTTCTTGCCGCATCTTGCAGTGCCGCCCCAAGGGCAGGATTTGCTTCGCTAAAAGGGGAGAACCTCCCCCCGGTGACTACTTTGTTAAAAACAATTTCCTTATCCCTGCTTTTAACCTGAACATTCATAATAACCTCAGCATACGGTCTCTCGCTATCTCCTTTTAACTCATAGTACAATTTTATAGGCTATAAATATACCTCAACCGGCCCGTCCCCAAGCCGAAATCCGCGTGTTTGAAGTTCTGATTCAATTGCATCAGAAAGAGATTCTGGAATGTCATTTAGAGTGATTATTTCACCTAAAAATCTGTATTCACATCCTTTTTTTTCCACATTTGTATTGATGCTTTGTTCATCAGCGACATTCACCCTGACCCTCACTTTACCCGCACCAGGAATGGTCCAATCATCAGGATGAAATTTATACCAGATGTTCATTGCCCAAATATCACGACCGCCGGGCCCCGAACATCCTGAAAAAAGAGGCCAGGCTATAACTACAGCGCTCAAGAGGAAAAGAAATTTTGACCTCATATAGTTGCCTCCTCTCATTTTCCATAAGATCATATCTTGTAAAATGCACCAAATATGAACAGCAAGTTGGTGGTTCCCAACCGCTTCAAAATGTTTGATAGTCAATTCTTCGTCGAACTACTTACCGACGACAGTATTAAGATAGACAGGATAAGTTCACTTAGTGAACGAATGGGGACGCAAACATTAATTTTAGGCCGGTTCATTCGAGGTCTGGTGAATGGAAAAAATGGTTGCTTGGGAAGAGGGGGCTACAAGTAACGGCCTACTTATCTTTAATATAGATAAAAAAAGAAAGTCAATCATCCTCTCATGATATGTTTCAAATGGAACAATACTTGCCACTATCCGCGCAAGTTGTTCCACGGTCACAGTCAAGACTATAATGGATAATCCTTGCATAGGGGGAAATGTTGAAATCAATTTGGTTGTCACAGGAATCTTGACTATATCTTGACTATATCTTGACTATATTCGGAACAAAATTAGGAAATTTCCAAACCCTTTTTTGACAAAGCACCCTCACTATCCTACACAACAGAAAACACCGATATGCGGAGGATTGTCATGGAATTCGAATGCATCATTTATGAAAAAAAGGCGGAAATCGCCATCATCCGGCTGAACCGTCCCAAGGTACTCAATGCCATGAACAAGCAGCTGTGGATCGATTTTCAGGCTGCCCTCGAGGATGCCGGCAGAGATGAAACGGTCAAGGTGGTGATCATCACCGGCGAAGGCCGTGCGTTTTCATCCGGCGCCGATTTGAAGGAATCCAAGGACCGTTCCATCGAAGCGTACCGGGATTATTTGACGGAGCTCCAGGAAGCGTCCCGCAAGATCATCCGATTCGAAAAACCGACGATTGCGGCCATTAACGGCTATGCCCTCGGGTCGGGGTACGAACTTGCACTGGCCTGTGATATCCGCATCGCTGATGAGGAGGCCCAGATCGGATCCCCCGAGGCCAAGGTCACATCATCGGTCACCGGCGGCGCCTTTCGACTGGTTCAACAGTTGGTAGGGCCGGGAAAGGCGCGAGAACTTCTGTTTACGGCGGAAAACATCAATGGAAAGGAAGCCGAACGGATCGGCCTGGTAAACAAGGCCGTACCCGCAGGCCTTTTGATGGTGGAAGCCCGAGCTATGGGGACTAAGATCGCACAGAACTCGTCCTTTTCGCTTCAGATGATAAAAAAAGGATTGAATATGGCCCAGGGAGAAATCAGCATGGAGGCCCTGATGGACTTCGAGATCGAAGCCTGTCTGGCCTGTGTCTCGACCCGAGAGCGTCAGGAGTCCCTCGAGGCGTTTGAAACAAGGAAAAAAGATAGGTAGGTTGAGAGGGTGTGATACAGGTATTGAAGACCAATTCCCGAGATCCGAATACCCAATACCCAGTACCTAATACCCAATACCGAATGCTTAGTACCCAATACCCAGCAAGGTGATCCCATGTCATTGGAAAACGTCCTAGATGCCGGCTCGGTGGCCGTGGTCGGCGCCTCCAAAAACGAAACCAAGCGCGGTTATCAAACCATCCGGACATTGCTCTCCGAAAAGTACGAAGGAGACATCTATCCGGTGAATCCCAAGGAGCAGAGCATCCTCGGATTGAAATGCCACAAGAAGGTTTCCGACATCAAAGCGCCGGTGGAACTTGCCCTGATCGCTACCCCGGCGAAGGTGGTCCCCTCCGTGCTCGAGGACTGTGGTAAAAAAGGTGTTCAAGGAGCCGTGATTATAGCCGGCGGATTCGGCGAAACCGGTGAACAGGGCAAGCAGTTGGAGGACCAGATTGTTTCGGTAGCCCAGCGCCATGGCATACGGCTTATCGGACCCAATACGTCGGGGATGATCAATCCCCCGATGCGGATGAATCTGGTTGGAATCTGTGATGTCCCCGCAGGCAACATCGCCCTGCTCTCTCAGAGTGGTAACATGGCGTTGACGCTGATCACTGAAGCCCGTCTTAAAAGTCGAAGCGGATTTTCCTACTATGTGGGTGTCGGCAATGAAGCCGACATCAAGTTTCACGAATACCTGGAGTTTTTGAGAAACGATTCCAAAACAAAAGCGATTCTCATGTATGTCGAGGGCATGCGGATGGGACGGGAATTTCTCCAACAGGCATACAATACCACCATTGAAAAACCGATTGTACTGCTCCAAAGCGGGCGTTCGGCAACGGGGCGCAAATCGGCAGGATCCCATACCGGTGCCCTGGCTGGGATTTCTGAGGTCGCCAAAGGCGCTTTTGAACGGGCGGGAATTATTGTCATCGACAATTCGGACCAGTTGTTCCCTGCCGCGGAATCCCTTTCAAACCTTCCCCGGATCAACAATAACAGCGTCGCTATTCTTGCCGACGGGGGCGGCCACGCCACAATCGCCGCCGATGTGCTGACGGATCTGGGGTTGTTGATACCCGAGCTCGGCGAGAAAACCCAGGAACGCCTGCGGGAAATCCTGCCGGCGGCCGCGTCCGTGGTCAACCCGGTGGATGTGGCCGGGGGAACCGATGATAATCCGTCCCTTTTTGCCGACTGCGCCCGTATCTTGCTCCGAGACAAACGTGTCGGGGGGCTTTTGATTGTGGGGCTGTTTGGCGGATATGGTATCCGCTTTGCCGAGAGTTTGGCGTTGATGGAGGAAGATGCCGCCCACCAGATGGGAAAAATGGTTCGGCAGACCAACAAACCGATCGTGGTCCACAGTCTGTTTGGTTCAGAAAAACCCCATTCCCTGGATCTGCTCCGGTATTACGGCGTCCCGGTCACCGATTCGCTGGATGTGGCATGCAAGTGCATCGGGGTGCTGGCCGAGTACGGCAGTTACCTCCGTTCTTATCACGCCAGGGTTAATTTTGTCTTCGATTGGGGAGCGAAAGCCACGGACACGGGGAAACGCATCATCCAGGCGGCAAGGGAGGAAGGACGGCACGCCTTGCTGGAATACGAAGCCAAAGAACTGCTCGCCTCCCATGGCGCACCGGTATCGGAGGACTATCTGGCGATCACCGCCGAAGATGCTGCGGAACGGTCCAAACAGATTTCAGGGCCGGTAGCGCTCAAGCTGGCCTCTCCGGATATTCTTCACAAGAGCGATGCCGGCGGCGTCAGATTGAAGCTGTGCACTCCGAGCGACGTAAAAACCGCTTTTGATGATATCGTCCAAAAGGGGAAAGAATTTCTACCCGGTGCGGATATACGGGGTTGTACGGTATCGCCCATGGCCCGGCCGGGCCTGGAAGTAATCATCGGTACCAAAGTCGATGAACAGTTCGGTCCGGTGATCATGTACGGCCTTGGCGGTGTCATGGTGGAAATTCTCCGGGACGTATCGTTTCGGGTTCTGCCGATCTCCCGGAACTCGGCGAAGAAGATGATTGCGGAAACCAAATCGGCACCCATACTGAGCGGGGTCCGTGGTGAATCGCCCTATGACAAGAAGAGCCTCGTGAAGCTGCTCCTGCTGTGCTCCGAGTTGATCGAGTCCTATCCGGAGATCTACGAGATGGACCTGAATCCGGTGATCGTCCACGAAAAAGGGTTGAGTATTGTGGATGCGAGGATCATTTTAAAATCGGACTAAAGTAGGTATTTGCTATTGGGTATTTGGTAGTCGTTATTTGGTGTTTGGTGTTTTGTCCTTTGTAGTTTTTTTGTGATTTGCGATTTGTGATTTGTTATTTTTACTTCAGGTATTTCACCTGACACCTGACACCCGAAACCTGTATTTTACGCTGAAATCAAGATTCCAGCCTGTCTTTGATCTCCTCCATGGCATCGAGAAAGGATTCTCTGACCTCCCCCGCAAACGGATTGTAGTGATTCATATCCGAGAACAGTTGCCACGTATCATTCTCGACGACTTCAAGGATATGCAGCAATCGCTTGTATCCCTCGGTATCGATTCGAAGCTCTTCAGCACCAAATTTCGAGAGTGATCGCCCGATAAAATGCGTTAGCGCCAGGCTGACGGCAATCTCCCGGTCGTGCATTTCAGGCGTGGTTTCGATGACATCGAGACCTTTGTCTTTGAGATAGGATCTCACGCAATCATATTGCTTCGGCTCGATACGGCCCGGGCACAGCACTATTTTGCGATCCTTCAGGGAATCGGCCGCACTGTCCGGACCGAACATGGGATGGGTGGGTAAATATGATACCGATCGAGGCAGTAATTCACTGAGCCATTGGTCGGGCAAGACTTTAACCGAAGAGACATCCAGGACCAGGGCACCCGACTTAAGATAGGGGATGATTCTGGTTATGGAATCTGCGAGGGCGGAAATCGGTACGCTCAATATGAGAATGTCCTGGGAGGCCGTGGTTTCAAGATCCGCAGCCCGGGCGCCCAGGGCTTCGATAGCTTCTGAATTGCCACCGGTATTCCGCACCACCACCGGAAAGTCCTTTGCCAAATAACGAGCCGTGAGTTCCCCGAAACGTCCAAATCCGAATATTCCGATCATCTGTTAGCTCTTTGCTTTCGTGTGATAGTCATCGCTTCTGAGCAGTCTTCCAGAGCTGGGTTTCCGCCCGTGGAGGTTCTTGCTCAGAATCCCCCTCTCAGGGATTCTGAGCAAATCATTGCACCTCTGCAAACTCTGCGTCTCTGCGGTAATCGGTATTAAGCGTCGTTTTGAACCGGAAAAAACAACACTCATACTCGGGTCGACTGGCGTAACGCCATATCCGCCAGCACCAACGCCGCCATGGTTTCGACGATGGGAACGGCCCGGGGCAAAACACACGGATCGTGCCGCCCTTTGGCTTCGAGGGTAACGGGATTTCCTTCGAAATCAACGGTTTCCTGAGGCTTTCCAATGGTCGCCACCGGTTTGAAGGCGACCCGGAACAGGATCGGTTCCCCGTTGCTGATGCCTCCTTGGACCCCGCCGCTGAAATTGGTCCGCGTGCCAAGGCGATCACCTTTCACAATAAAGGGGTCATTGTGCTGAGATCCGCGCATCCGGGTCCCGGCAAAACCGGAGCCGATTTCGAATCCCTTGGAGGCCGGGATGGACAACATCGCTTGGGCGAGTTTGGCCTCCAATTTTTCAAACACCGGTTCCCCTATCCCGGGAGGTACGCCACGACAGACACAGGCAACAATCCCCCCCAAAGAATCGCCCTCTTCTTTGCAGGTCAGAATGGCGCTTCCCATCTCTTCCGCCGTAGCCGAATGGGGACACCTCACAATGGTGCGATCCACATCCGCCCGGGAGATGGCAGAGGGGTCCATTTCCGGAGCCGCGATCTCTCCGACCGTATCCACCCAGGCGACGATGTCGACATCGAATGACTGCAGCAGATATTTTTCAGCGATTGCCCCGGCCGCCACGCGGCCAATGGTTTCGCGGGCACTGGACCGGCCTCCTCCACTGGCGGCACGGATGCCGTACTTCTGCTGGTAGGTGTAGTCGGCATGGGAAGGCCGCGGAACCGGCTGCATCGCTGTATAGTCGGATGGCCGCATGTCCCGATTGGGTGCAAACAGTGCGATGGGTGTACCGAGAGTCTTTCCGTCTTCGACACCCGACAGGATGGACACCCTGTCTTCTTCTTTTCGATCGGTGGACAAGCGGCTCTGACCCGGGCGCCGACGATCAAGCTGGGTCTGGATATCCTCTTCGCTCAGTTCCAGGCGCGGGGGACATCCATCGACCACTGCACCAACGCCCCTGCAGTGAGACTCGCCGAACGTGCTGACTCGAAAAATGGTTCCAAATGTACTGGACATCGGTTTACCCCCTTTGGTGCAATACCCGGGTTATATTTAGGAACCTTATACGAAGCCGACCTCTTGAGCGTTTTCGAAGACGACTCGTCCTCAGACAGCGTCCGGAATCGCTTCCATAATTCGCCGGCATATGGTTTGCACATCGAGACCGTCGGTATCGATGGTGCAATGAGCCGTCTTTGTGTACAAGGGTTCCCTGTATTTCAGAATCTCTTCCACTTCATCCGCCACGCCTTTGGAAGTCAATGACGGGCGAAGCTGTTCGGTTTTTGTGTCGGCCTGAAGGCGTTGACGAATCGTCTCCGGCGTTGCCCGAAGCCATACCACCATTCCGGTTTGCCTTATTCTGTCGATATTGTCACTGGACAGAACGATTCCGCCGCCGGTGGCAATCACTCGGCCATGGAGACGACTGATCCGCGCCAGTACATGACGTTCCTTTTCCCGGAAGCCTTCCCACCCCTGCGCCTGAACAATGTGCTGGATCGTCATTCCATGGGTTCGCACCAGTTCGTCGTCGGTATCCATGAAAGGCCGGTCGAGGGCTTCGGCAAGCGTCCTGCCCACAATGCTTTTTCCTGTACACCGGTATCCGATCAGATAGATATTCCTGTTCTTGCTTCTGCTTCCGCCCATTTTTTTTGCGATGTTTCACCGGCGCCAATTATGAAACTTACAGCATTTTAGGCATTTATTCCCCAACGTATAACTGCCGAAATACGTCCCAGTATTTGGGAAAGGATTTGGCGACACATGACTCGTTCTCGATGTGTACCCCCGGCGTTTTCAATCCCGCCACCGAAAAACTCATGGCGATCCGATGGTCGTCATAGGTATGAATCACGGCGCCCTTAGGAGAGCCCCCGTGGACAATCAGATCGTCATCGGTCTGGCGGGCTTCGATGCCCAGTTTTCCGAGTTCGGTCGTGACCGCTCCCAACCGGTCGCTTTCCTTTACTTTCAGGTGCGCTACATTCCGAATCCGGGTGGCGCCCTTCGCAAAAGCGGCCACCACGGCAAGGGTGGGCACCATGTCCGGCATGTCTCCCATGTCCACGTCAACCCCCTGCAACGGTCCACCGGTAACCGAGATGCCCATATCTCTTCGATCCACCCGGCAGCCCATGGCCTCGAGCAGTTCAACGATTCTAAGATCACCCTGAATGGAATCCTCCGGAAATCCAATGACCTTGACCGTGATGCCGGACACGGCTGCCGCCGCCCAAAAATAGGATGCCTGGGACGCATCGGGCTCGACAACGTAATCCCCCGATTGGTAGTGCTGGTTTCCGCTCACCCTGAAGGATTGATATCCATCACGTTCATAACGGATGCCGAACCTGGCCATAACATCAAGCGTCATATCGATATAGGGTCGAGAGACGGGACCATCCGTGACATGAATATCCAATCCCCGCTCCAAGACCGGTGCCATCAGCAAAAGACCGGACAGGTACTGGCTGCTCGTTCCGCAGTTGATAGATACGGATCCTCCGCTTAACTGACCGGCGTGGATCTCAATCGGTGGGCAACCGTCTCGGTGGATCGAAAACGCACGGACGTCCAGCTCATTCAAGGCATCCAGCAGATCCTGAATGGGACGTTCGTGCATCCGTGTTGTGCCCATCAGCCGATACACACCTTCCCCCAGGACGACAATCGCCGCCAACAATCGCATGGATGTCCCCGAATTGCCGAGGAACAGCGGTTCCGTGCTGGGACGCCATGACCCATCCCGCCCGTGAACGATCAGACCTGTGGGATCCGTTTGGAAATCGGCACCCAACTGGTTCAGCGCTGCCTGGGTGAATCGTGTATCCTCACTGACCAGACAATTTTTAAGGGTGCATGTTCCCGTGGACAAGGCTGCCGCGATGAGCGTCCGATGGGTATAACTCTTGGATCCCGGAACGGAAATCTCAACATGCTCGTTTAATGTCCCTGGTATAATCTCAATCATTGCTGAATGCGTTTTCCATAATGTTGCCGGATGGAGACATCGGTTAACGCCCCTGTCAGGGCTTCGGTTACGACCTGTTTCATGACCTCCAACGGCGCCGGTTTCTCCGTCCAGATCTCGAACTGGAACGCCCCCTGGTAGACAAACATGGCGACCCCATTCACCGTGATACATCCAGCCCGTTCAGCTTCCTGCAAGAGGCGCGTTTGTATGGGATTGTATACGATATCCATGACGACCATCGGTGAACGCAGCGCCTCCCGATATATGGGGGTCTTCTGTTCATGGGGGGTCATTCCCAAAGGGGTGGTATTGATAAGGACATCCGATTCAGATCCATCAAACTCTGCCAAAGGTATAAAATTGACATCCAAATCGGAGGCAAGGGCTTCGCCCCGCTCCACGCTTCGATTGACAATGGTCAGTTTCGCCGCCTCCGGTGCAATTCCGAATCCCGCAGCCCTTGCCGCCCCGCCCGCCCCCAGGATAGCGACCGATTTTTCCTTAAGAGCGGTCACCTCGGCCAATGCACGAAGGGCTCCCAAATGATCGGAGTTGTACCCGACCAGCTTTCCATTACGGTTGAGTATCGTATTGACCGCACCGATTTTCACGGCCATGTCGTCAATCTCATCAAGATGATCCATGACGGATATCTTGTGGGGAATGGTCACACTGGCCCCCTGGAATCCTAGCGCCCGAATGCCGTTCATGGCTGCCCCGATGTCACTCACTTTGATCGCCACGTAGATCCCCTTGTGTCCTACCACAGAAAACGCCTTGTTGTGCATCAATGGGCTCAGGCTGTGGGCAACGGGATTGCCGAGCACGGCATAGAGCGAACGGAACTCCAAATCGGTTTCCCTCATGGCAGGTTCACCCCATGGTGTCACTAAACAGCCGCTTTGAAGCCGGCCGCAAGAATCCGCTCATGGGCGGATAATAACAGCGATTCGGTGGTCTCCCATGAAATGCACTCGTCAGTAACGGAAACCCCGTATGCCAACTGGGATGGATCATCGGAGAACCTCTGGTTGCCCTCGTTCAAATTGCTTTCCAACATCATGCCGATGAGGGAATCGGTTCCGGACAGCCGTTGCTCCAGTATATGCTTCCAGACAATGGCCTGTCCCTGGTGTTTCTTCCGGGAATTGGCGTGGGAGCAGTCCACTACGATGCCGTCCGGCATATTTTTCGTCACCAGATCCAGTTTCGCCTCTTCGATGCTAATTGGATCGTAATTGGGCCGCTTTCCCCCTCGCAGGACAATATGCCCATAGGGATTCCCCACGGTTTGAACGATACAGGTACGCCCGTCGTGATCGATCCCCAAAAAACTCTGGGGCGCGCGGGCGGCAATCATGGCATTAATGGCCGTGGCCATATTGCCGTCGGTGCCGTTCTTGAATCCCACCGGCATGGACAATCCGCTGGCCATTTCCCGATGAATCTGGGACTCCGTGGTCCGCGCACCAATGGCGGCCCAGCAGACCAAATCAGCGATATACTGGGGGGTGACCGCTTCAAGGAACTCGGTCCCCGTGGGGAGCCCGATTTCTGTGGTTTTCAGCAATAAACTCCGCGCTTTTTGCAGTCCGGTTAGGATGTCGCAACTTCCGTCCAGGTGAGGATCGTTAATTAATCCTTTCCAGCCCACCGTGGTTCTCGGCTTTTCAAAATAGACGCGCATGACCACCAGCTGAGTTTCTTTGACCTTGTCTGCCAGTTCGACGAGTCGTTCGGCATATTCAAGGGCCGCGGTCTCATCGTGAATGGAGCAGGGACCGACCACCACCAGAAAGCGGGGATCTTCTTTTCTGAGAATTCTCTGGATGGCGGTCCTGCCATCGACCACGGTTTTGTTGGCCTTTTCCGACATGGGCAACTCCTCCATGAGTTGCTGAGGCGACATCATCGGTTTGTAGCCGCCAACTCTCAAATCCTGTGTGCGTTCCATCAAGACGTCCTTTCCGTTACCGGTTAATTTCTGTCCAGAAACAAAAAAGGGCCGCGGAGCAGTGTTCCGTGCCGCAGCCCTGTATACAAACAAAGCCGCGGGCACGTTGGCTTGCCCACGGCTTTTATGCGCTGGATCTTCGGTTTAGCGCACCCCGGGCAGGCCGGTATTAAAATAATAATACCAGAAATAAAAGAACCGCCTGCCGAAGAGATGTCGCTGCACCTTGTGTTTTCTCCTGTTATAGTTTTCAGACAGCCTTATCCCGAGCAGGTTTCGGCTGTCAAGTGTTTTTTAAAAAACTCTTGACAACCTGGAGTCCCGCGGCTACCCTCCCGTCACTTGGGAAAAGATGCCATGAACAACGTCGAGAACAACAGAAGAGGAAATTGGTGGTGGTGCTGGCACCTCTGGACAGGTACCTCTGCCCCCGTCATGGAACTCTGACTCGACTCACATACCGATTACGACCGAAAAGACCGTGGGCAGACCGACTGCTCACGGTTTTTCTGTTTTTAAGGCGGCCATGCCGCCCTATGTAACCCCGGTTATCCTAAATACTCTTGGAGGAAACCCGATGATCCTGACCCGGTATC
>Ga0056120_1000047_pt1 | contig 23623 bp, 19 predicted proteins | sample WorMettaBAHAMAS2_FD_71121 | JGI IMG/M metagenome (GOLD analysis project Ga0056120, IMG submission 71121) | Marine gutless worms symbiont microbial communities from Max Planck institute for Marine Microbiology, Germany - Olavius tantulus BAHAMAS.2 ...
GAAAATTCCCAATCATATTCAGACGCTTGAGGTGCATTTACAGGCAGATACATAGAAAAGGAAGTTAAAAACGGATTCGGAATGGCGCCCTTTTTCGGATCGAATCAGGAAGGGAGGTGTAGAACAGAATAAGGGTGCATTAAACAAGTTAGAAACCGAGTAGAGGCAATATGCAGAATCTTAAACTTAGGAGGGATAATTAATGCCAAGCTTTGTGATTAATGAAAAATGTGACGGTTGCAAAGGCGGGGACAAAACGGCTTGTATGTACATCTGCCCCAACGACCTGATGGTGCTGGAGCCCAATGAGATGAAGGCTTACAACCAGGAGCCGGATCAATGCTGGGAATGCTTTTCCTGCGTAAAGATCTGCCCGACCCAGGCCATCGAGGTAAGAGGCTATGCCGACTTTGTTCCGCTGGGAAGCAGCATCATGCCGATGCTGGGTACAGAAGATGTCATGTGGACCTGCAAGTTCCGCAATGGCGTTGTAAAACGCTTTAAGTTCCCCATCCGTACCACTCCCGAAGGTGCTGCCAACGAGTACCCTGATCTCAAAGGCAACGATCTTGAAAGCGGCCTACTGTCCACAGAAGAAGCCGATGATTACAAGATTCCCACCCCCCAGGCCACGGTTTAGGGCCGGCACTGGGCGTACCATTCTTTGATTATTGAAAATAAATGAATTCTACACCTTAAGGAGGAACAAATATGGCATTACCGAACAAACCTACGGGTGAACTTAAAGCTGTCCGTGACCCCGAAGTCGAGGAGAAGGAAGTTGATGTGTTGATCGTTGGCGGTGGTATGGCTTCCTGCGGTGCGGCATTTGAGGTTAAAAAATGGCTGAAGGACGATCAGAGCGTTCTACTGGTTGACAAGGCCGCCATGGAAAGAAGCGGCGCGGTCGCCCAGGGCCTGTCCGCCATCAACACCTACATCGGCGAAAACTCATCGGATGACTATGTCCGCATGGTCCGGAACGACCTGATGGGCATCGTCCGCGAAGACCTGATCTTCGATCTGGGATGCCACGTCGACGACTCGGTCTATCTGTTCGAAGAATGGGGCCTTCCGATCTGGAAAAAATCCGAAGAAGGAAAGAACCTGGACGGTAAAAAGGGCCAGAAAATGGGGACCCTGAAGGAAGGTGCCGAGCCGGTTCGAACCGGTAAATGGCAGATTATGATCAACGGCGAATCCTACAAGAGAATCGTTGCCGAAGCCGCCAAAAAAGCGATCGGCGAAGACGATGTCCTGGAACGGGTCTTCATCGTTGAACTGCTGCTGGATGCCAACGAAGAAAATCAGATTGCCGGTGCGGTCGGTTTTTCCGTCCGTGAAAACAAAGTCTACATCATCAAGTGCAAAACCATGCTCGTGGCCTGCGGCGGCGCGGTCAACATCTACCAGCCGCGGTCGGTCGGTGAGGGCAAAGGTCGTGCCTGGTATCCGGTCTGGAATTCCGGTTCCACGTACACCCTCTGCATGCGTGTCGGCGCCGAGCTTTCCATGATGGAAAACCGGTTCACCCCGGCCCGTTTTAAAGACGGTTACGGCCCTGTGGGCGCCTGGTTCCTGCTGTTCAAGGCCAAGACCCTCAACGGCCTGGGCGAAGCCTTTGCCGGCAGCGATGCCGCCAAGGCCGAACTGGAAAACTACGCCCCCTACGGAACGGCCGCCATCACCCCGACCTGTCTGCGGAACCACCTGATGCTGTTCGAGATGAAAGAAGGCCGCGGCCCCATCATTATGGACACGGTCACCGCTCTGGCCGAGCTCGGCAAAACCATGGACAAGAAGGAGCTTAAGCACCTCGAGTCCGAGGCCTGGGAAGACTTCCTGGATATGACCTGCGGCCAGGCCAACCTGTGGTGCGCCACCAACACCGAGCCGGAAAAGAAAAACTCCGAGGTCATGCCGACCGAGCCGTACCTGCTCGGATCCCACTCGGGATGCTGCGGTCTGTGGACCTCCGGCCCGGATTACGACTGGGTACCGGATTCTTACAAAATCAAAGCCCGCAACGGCAAAGTCTACAACCGGATGACCACGGTCGAGGGTCTGTTCACCGCCGGCGACGGCGTGGGCTGCTCCGGCCACAAATTCTCCTCCGGCTCCCACGCCGAGGGACGGATTGCCGTCAAGCAGATGGTCCGCTACGCAACCGACTTTGCGGACTTCTCCCCGGCAATCTCCCAGAGCACCGAGGAACTGGTCGACATGGTCTACAAACCGGTCCGGATGCTGCTCGACAACATGGACTACTCCACAGACATCAATATCAACCCGGCCTACCTCAAGCCCGAGGGCATGATGTACCGGTTGATGAAAGCCACCCATGAGTACGGCGCCGGAACGGCCACCTACTACCAGACCACCTCCAAGAACCTGGAGATCGTCATGGATCTTCTCGCCACCATGCGCGAAGACTGTGAACAACTGGCGGCAGGCGACCTGCATGAGCTCATGAGAGCCTGGGAAATCATTCACAGGATCTGGACTGTCGAGTCTCATCTGCGCCACATCCAGTTCCGGAAAGAAACCCGGTATCCCGGTTTCTACTACCAGTCCGACTATCCGGGTCAGGATGACGAAAACTGGTTCTGTTTCGTCAACTCCAAGTACAATCCGAAAGCCGGCGAATGGGATATCTTCAAGAAAGATTACGTCCAGATCATCCCTGACTAATTGCCGACAGGTTAGAATGACCTAGTCGCTACACACATAAAACCTCCAGGTGCCCCTGCGGCACCTGGAGGTTTTTATTAACTCAGCCCAGAGCATATTCCCTTTCAGGTCGTATCCGTGGATTCCTCGGCTGTGTCCACATGCTTAAAGGCTTGACGGTGCTGAAGCCTTTAAGTATTTGGACATGGACGAAGCTGGATATCGCCTGAAGGGAAACGGGCGCTAAAATTGATCATCAACACTCTTATCCACGGAGGGATAGCATGACAGAAGAGAAATCAGCCCCTGCGAGCGGAAGCATTTTGGTTGTCGGCGGAGGGATCAGTGGGCTGACCACAACCCTCGAAGCCGCTGAAGTGGGCTACGAGGTGTTTCTGGTCGAAAAAAATCCTTCGCTCGGCGGTCGAGTGGCACAGCTGAATCAGTATTTTCCCAAGCTGTGTCCTCCCACCTGCGGTCTGGAGATCAACTTTCGACGGATCAAAGACAATCCAAGCATCAAGGTCTTGACCCTTGCCGAGGTCGAAAAGGTCGACGGTTCACCGGGAAACTACAATGTGAGCATCAAGCTCAGCCCCCGGTACGTCAATGAAAACTGCACCTGCTGTGACGAGTGCGCCAAGGCCTGTGACACGGAAGTCCCGAACGAGTTCAATTTCGGAATGGACCTGCAGAAAGGCGCCTACCTCCCCCACGAGATGGCGTTTCCGACCCGTTATGTCCTGTCGCCGGAGATTATCGGGACCGAGGCAGCCCAGAAATGCAAGGATGCCTGCCCGTACGATGCCATCGACCTGGACATGGAGACCAAGACCATCGATCTGAACGTCGGAGCGATTGTCTGGGCCACCGGTTGGGAACCCTACGATGCCACCAAAATGGACAATCTCGGATTCGGGCAGTACGACAACATCATTACCAACATGATGATGGAACGCCTGGCGGCTCCCAGCGGCCCCACCCAGGGAAAAGTCCTCCGGCCGTCGGACGACAAGGAGCCCGAGAGCGTGGCATTCGTTCAGTGTGCCGGTTCCCGGGATGAAAATCATCTTCCCTATTGCTCCTACATCTGCTGCATGGCCTCGCTGAAACAGGCCACCTACGTTCGGGAGCGGTATCCCGATGCGAAAATTTACATCTTCTACATCGACATCCGGTCTCCGGGCCAGCGGTACGAGAAATTCTACAACGCGGTCAAGGACGACGAAAACGTCTTTCTGATCAAGGGCAAGGTAGCCGAAGTCAGTCAGGATCCGGCCACCAAGAACGTTACCGTGGTCGCCGAAAACGCGGTCACGGGAGAGAAGATCCACCAGGAAGTGGAGATGGCGGTACTCGCCACCGGCATGCAGCCGACAGCAGCCAACATCGCCCTGCCCGCGGATCTGACGTTCAATTCGGACGGGTTTATGATTAATGACTTCGCAAAGGGCGGCATGTTTGCTGCCGGTTGCGCTGCCAAACCGGCCGACGTCGTGTCATCGAACCAGAATGCCACCGGTATGGCCTTGAAGGCGATTCAAACCCTGGTGAGGAGGTAGGAGGTTATCCATGGATAAAAAATATGGTGTGTATATCTGCGAAGGATGCGGCATCGGGGACGCCCTGGATATCGAGGCACTGAAAGGTGTTCCGGAGGAAGAGGGGCTCCCGGTTAAAACGCATCCCTTTCTCTGTTCCAAGGAAGGCGTGGAGTTTCTGAAAAGCGACATCGCCGAGGGCACCAACACGATGGTGCTGGCAGCCTGCTCACGCCGGGTCAATTACGACGTGTTCCGCTTTGACGGCTGCATCGTGGACCGGGTCAATCTTCGCGAGCAGGTGGTATGGTCCCACCCGCGCAGCGAATTCCCCAAGCTGGAAGAAGACCAGAAGGACGACGGGGTGCATTTCGACCGCGTTCAGATGCTGGCTGAAGACTATGTGAAAATGGGCATGGCCCGGGTCGAAAAGATCGATCTGCCCGAGGCGTACCAGATGGAAACATTTAGCCGCAAGATTCTGGTGATCGGCGGCGGCATGACCGGTATGACCGCAGCTCTCGATGCGGCGGCCACCGGCTATGAAGTGACCATTGTCGAAAAAGAAGACCAACTCGGCGGACATGCCACCCAATGGCGGAAGCAACTGCCGGCCAGCGATCCTTACGACGCCCTTTCAACGCCCAGGGCTCAGGAAACAATCCAGGCCGTGGAAGCCAGCGACAAGATCTCCGTAAAAACCGGTACCGAAGTCGCCCGTTTGGCCGGAGAGCCCGGGGATTATACGGTGACGCTGAAAGCACCGGGGGAGAAGATCGCCTTTGACGTACCCTATCCACTGCCGGACGAAATGAAAGTCGACGATGCCGGCAAGGAACTGGATGCGGAATCACTGCACAAGGCATTTCTCGAGTACAACGAGGGCAAGGAAGACATCCTTCAGTTCGATCCGGACGGCGAGAAGTTCGGTGCCGTGGTGCTGGCGGCGGGATGGGAGCCATACCAGCCGAAAGAAGGCGAATTTGCTCACCTGGGATTCGGCGAGAGCCCGGATGTGGTCACCAATACCCAGTTTGAAGAAATTGCCAAAGCCGGTAAGATCGTCCGGCCGTCGGACGGCAAGGAAGCCAAATCCGTGGTGTTTGTTCAGAGCCCCGGAACCGAAGGCAACGACTCGGACTTCGAGTACGCCGGTGCGGTGACCAGCCTCGTGGCACTGAAGCAGGCCAAATACGTTCGGGAAGACTACAATGACGGTAAGTCCTTCATCATTTACCAGCACATGCGAACCCCCGGACTTCAGGAAAATTTTTACAAAACCATCCAGCAGGATCCGGGAATTTTCCTGACCAAGGGTGAGGTGAAGAGTGTATCCGGAAATGGCGACGGGCTCGTTGTGGAGGCCAGCGACACCCTTCTGGGCGAAAATCTCGGCATCCAGGCTGATATCGTTGTACTGGCCACCGGCATGGTGCCGGCGACGGTGGACGATCCGGTCGTCAACATGGCCTACCGCCAGGGTCCCGCCTTCCGGGATATCGACCTGTTCAACGGTTATGTGGACTCCAACTTCATATGCTTTCCCTATGAGACCCAGAGAACCGGCATCTACGCTGCCGGTGCCATCCGTCGCAGCATGACCGTGGAAGAATCCATCGAGGATGCTTCCGGAGCCGCTTTGAAAGCCATTCAGTGTCTCGAATCGGTCAATCGCGGCATGGCGGTCCATCCACGATCCGGCGACCTGACCTATCCGGATTTCTTCTTCCAGCGCTGTACGCAATGCAAACGGTGTACGGAAGAGTGTCCGTTCGGCGCACTGGATGACGATGAAAAGGGGACGCCAAAACCGAACCCCTCCCGATGCCGCCGTTGCGGTACCTGTATGGGCGCTTGTCCCGAGCGGATTATAGGGTTTGCCGACTACAATATCGATAGCATCGGCTCCATGGTCAAAAATATCGGGGTCCCGTCGGAAGATGACTACGAAGAGCCGCCGATGCGGGTACTGGGCCTGATTTGTGAAAACGACGCCTACCCGGCCATCGATATCGCCGGACTCAACCGCCTGTCCTATTCGGCCGACGTTCGTTTCATCCCGGTGCGGTGCCTTGGATCGGTCAACGTGATCTGGATCAAAGACGCCCTGTCCGTTGGAATGGATGGTGTTTTTCTGATGGGCTGCAAGCACGGTGACGATTACCAGTGCCATTTCGTCAAAGGCAGCGAGTTGGCTGAGATCCGGGTCAAAAAGATCGGTGACGCCCTGGCCAGCCTTGCACTGGAGAATGAGCGGGTGGCCCAATTCCAGGTGGCCATCGACGAATATGACAAGATTCCGCAGATCATCAATGAATTTGTGGAAATGATCGAGGAAATGGGACCAAACCCGTTCAAGGGATTCTAACCGGCGCAGGTATGATGAACGGTACCAAACACGCGATTTCTATTAGGAGGTTTGCAAATGTCAGTAAAAAACATGGTTGAACCGGATGTGGGGTTTATCAACGAAGTGGCCTCACTCGGCGGCGGCGACCTTAAAAAATGTTTCCAGTGCGCCACCTGTTCGGTGGCCTGTGCCATTTCTCCGGACACGAAGCCGTTTCCGCGAAAGGAAATGATCGCCGCATCCTGGGGACTCAAGGACCGCCTGGTAGCCGACTCGGACATCTGGCTGTGCCACAATTGCGGTGACTGCACCACCCGCTGCCCCAGGGGCGCAAAACCGGCTGAAGTTCTGGCTGCCATCCGAGCCTATGCCATCAATGAATATTCGACCCCCAAGGGCCTTGCAAAGGCCGTCGCCAATCCGAAGATGTTGCCGGTACTCCTGGCCATCCCGGCGGCCATCTTTATCGGCCTGGGGTTGATTTTGAAAATGGTGGGCATCGACTGGCTTAATTTCGTGCCCCAAAATGATGTGATCTGGCAGTCCCACTTTATCAACAACTACCTGGTGGACATCATTATGATTCCCACTTTTTTCGGGGCAATTGGCGTTTTCGCTCTCGGATTAAAGCGTTTCGTGGTGGATATGCATGCCAATGCAGTGGCCGAAGGTAAAACCGAACGGACCGAATTTGAACCGATGGAGTTTATCAAGGCCATCGGGAGGGTGGTCCCCAAAATCCTGAAGCACCGGCAGTTCAACGAATGCACGGAAAACAAGGATCGCTCGACAGCCCACATGATGGTTCTGTTTTCATTTATCGGACTGTTCATCGTCACCAACTGCTTCTTTGTGGCGGAGTGGGTCCTTCACATCGAAGGGCCTTACAGCCAGCTCAGTCCGGTCAAGTGGCTCGGAAACGTGAGCGGGGTGGCCCTGATCATCGGCGGGTTCCTGCTGCTGAAAAATCGCCTGGCCAAGAAAGACCAGGGATCCTCCTACTGGGATTGGTATCTGATCGGTATGGTCCTGGCACTCGGCCTGACCGGCATGGGAACCCAGATGCTCCGTCTGGCCGGATTTGCCGGCCCGACCTACTTTGTCTACTTTTTTCACCTGCTGTTCATATGGGCACTGTTTGCCTACACCCCCTTCTCGAAGTTGGGCCACCTGGTCTATAGAACCGTGGCCATGACATACCAGGAGTACTCGGGCAGGAAGTAATTCTGTACGTGACAAAAAGCGGGAGCCGGAATCGGCTCCCGCTTTTTTTATTGGATAATTGGTATTCGGTATTCGCTTCTATTGAAGCGTTCAGAACGCCCTGCTGCCTGAAGACTTCCAGAGGGTTTAACGTTTACTTCTCCGACAGCGCCGCCAAATCATCCAGAAGTTGCCGGAACACCGGACGCACTTCAAAGTCGGTGACCGCGGCCTTTTTCTCCAATGCCTTTAGAAAATTGTAAGGCATCCGCCGTTGCGCCCAATTGACCAGCCAGGCGGGGATGGCGCCTTTGGGGTCTACGTAGAGCAGCAAGGCGACTTCCGTTTTTCGAGCTCCGGCCGGACGCACCATCATCTCCCCGCACTTCATGACTGCCCGAACAGCCCCTTTTTTTACCGGGTAATCGTAATCGTTCAGGGATACCATATCCAGCACAATATAGTTTCGCTCCCGATCGAGGTGTAGGCTGTTATGCAGAATCAGCTCACGGTCGGAAAAGGGAAACGGCAGGCGGTTTGTGCTGTAAGTGATCACCTCCACATCAGAAACGATTTCGAGGCTGAATTTCTCCCGGATATCCGGCATCCATTCGTCAACAATTTCCAAGCGTCGCATGACTTCCATGATCTGCCCGATGGGGGCTTCCATCATGCCCGACGCCCGGAACGCCAGAACCCGCGACCCCTGAACCCTCTTTGAAGAAATGGTGAGGCCCTGGTCCGAAAAAAGGATTCGCCAGTCACCTTCCGGAGTGCAGAACTTCCCGACAGACCCGCTCCCCGCCAAAAGCCCGACCGGCAAGAGAACAAGGATCAATAGAATAATGGGTGTTGTGGCTTTCAATGGTCGCGTTCCGGTTCCTCGGTGCGGTTAGAAGCGATAGGAAACGGACAAAAACAGATAATTCAGCCAGGCAATATTATACGTATCATCGGTATCCACGCCGCCTTCCAGGGTGCGATACCCCACGCCGAGGCCCCACCGATCGGTCAGATCATATCGGACCTTTAACGCCAGATCGAGGGCTCGGCCCGGCCCCCCGGCGAGGCCGTCAAAGTCGAGAATCCCTGTCCAGCGTTTTGCGAATGCATACTCTCCGGAAAAAAAAACGAGTGGCGCAACACCCACATTCTTGTCGGACGTCGAAACTCCGGGTTGGCTCAGTTCGATCTCAGCATCACGGATCAGCAACGTGCCGCCGATCCGGAGATGCCATCGCTCTCGTTTTAAAAATGAATACTTGTAGGTCAATCGATAGGTGTTGAACTTGTAGGTGCCTTCGGTATCCACCCCGGGGGCGAAAGTACTCCCATTAAATGAAGTCGGCCGGTCCAGGGTTCCGGTGCCGCTGATCTGAAGGGGTATGTAGACAAATCGCAAGCCATGCCGCTCCCATTTGTCCCAGTCGAACATGAGCCGGCCGGAAGCGTATGGCCCGGCGCCGGTCAGATCTTTGAACGAAAACTCGGTGCCCGTGTCTCCGGGAATCCGGACATCATTGCTCGTCTGCCAAACAGGGCCGACTTCCAGTTCCAAGCCGAAACGCTTTCGATCCTCTTGGGCGTCCGAACCCACAGGGAAAGATATCAGGAGTGTTGCCAATAAAAAGATATTCAAACAGGAGCAGCGGAGCATTCTTCCCCCCTCTGATTCTGTTTTTAAGAATACAATCTAAGATGGCCTGAACGCATTTCAGGCCATCTTAGGGATAGTCGAATACGGACCTCAGAAACAACCGGATGCCATGGCTGTCTTCGCTGAAGCGATAACCGATACCGATCCGATCCAGCCAGAGCAGCCAGAATTGTTGGAGGTCCTTGGTACCGACAGCCAGTGCGACTTCCATCTCCTGATCGATCGATACCGGCTGTTCCAGGAAGACCCGGAAATCGAGATCGTTAAAGTACCAGTAGTATAGAAGGTGAGGCCGTATCAGTAGTTGCTGTCCCCTGAAGGTGGCCTTGCCGAGAGGGTAGTCGGCCTCCAGCCCGGCGAGAAAGCGGCCAAATGCGCTGGATCCACCGGGATTGGGTGTATAGCCGTACCATTGCAGTCCGTTGAGCAGGTTCAAATCCGCCTTTCCCCATTGGAAGGCATATCGGCTGTCGACCCCGCCGAAGTATATCCATGCGGATTCGTCCCCGTCTATTGTCGTGCCCCAGCCGGCGTTGGCAAAAGGTCGGATCATCCAGCGCCGGGCCAGGGGAAGAAAAAACTCCACACCGGGCACCACACTGACCGTCGTAAAATTCTCCTCCAGGTTCTGAAAATCAAACTCCTCCGGATTGATGGTCTGCAAGCCGATGGATATCGGAAGGCGTACGTTGAACGCGTATCCGTGCTTTTTTATGTTGCGGACTCTGAGTCTCGGCTTGACGGTAACGACAAAGGTCTCTTCGTCACCGATCTGGTAGGCACCGGTGCCGAAGGCGGGAGAATAGGCCCAATGATAGAGGTTGCCGGTACCGAACTCCTGGGCCAGGATCGGCTTCGGCGACCCCGTGATGATAAGCGAAACAGCTACAAGTCCAAGTAGAAAAACCCGTTTCAGGGATAGCTCGGGTAGACACCGCAGACCGTTTCCGTAGTTCCGGAGCTGTCGGCCAGCGTTGTGTTCCATCGCCACTACTGCCTTCCGTTCGCTAAGGACCTGCATCGGGAAATCCTCGGATCAATACCCATTTATGGTTTATCGATATTACTCGGATGTTGCCCAAAATATCCGAGCTAGAAGTCAATCTGCCACTTCGCCCCGGCATAAATTATATTTCCCAGTTGCTGCTTGCTGGGGCCCTGCTCCAGAGCCCCGAAATCGTAATAGCCGATTTCCGGCACCACCTTCACCGTGGAGGCCAGCATGACCGGCATCTGGGCGTAGACCACCCAGCTCTGCTGCTCGCGGGCAACGTTCGTGTCGGTATGCATCCAGCGGTGCCCGGCGCCGGTTTCAAATTTAAGCCTTTCGGTGAAGTTCCAATGAAACAGCAGTGCCGCCACCAGGGTGGTGCTGTCTTTGAGGGAGTCGCCCTCGAATCGGGGCAAATCATTATCGAAATGAAGGTTGCTGACGAGACCAGAATTCAGGGCGCCGTAAGTGCCAAGATTTTTCCCGTAGTAGACGCCGGCCCCTATGTGGCCGGCGTTAAATCCGCCTTTGCCGGCGAGTCCAAATAGAAAGGAATCGACAGCCACGCTTTGATTGGAGGCGTCCACCAGGTCATAGGTCTGGTATCCGGCCTTTAATCGAACGTGTGACTTATTCCATTGGTGTTTGTAGGCGATCTCGATCTTCGGCAACACCACATCGCTGTCGAGTGCGAGTCTTTCAGCACCGGTGGTGGCGAGGCCGAAATCTTCAGGTACCGTTGTCGTGTTGACTACATCGCCTGCAGTCCCCGTCAAGCTCGTTTCCAAGACCGTGTTCTCCGGAATGTTCGGCTGGATCAGGGCCAGCTGGAATTCCCCCATTATCAATTTGAGTTGGGGCTGCCGACCGGCGAAGGGATCGCCGATGTTATACAGCGTCTGGTCTGTGAATATGACCTGGTTGGAAAAATTGGAGGTGATGGGTGTAAAATTCTGTCCGACCAGAAGGGAGCCCCAGCCAAAATCCCAGGTACCGTAGAGAAGCCGGAGATTCGCATTTCCCCCGGAAGCGCCGTATTCGAATCGCCCGCCGACGGCCCCGGACTCCACGATGGCACCGATGCGGCTGTTTCCTTGCAGATTCCACTCCAGGTCGGTGTCGGCGACATTATTGGGGTTGGTGGGAACATCCCTGCTTTGCTGAACATAGAAGGTGGCAAAACGGGCACTGCCGTAGAAATTCCATTCGACTGAATTTGCCGTGCCGGGAACCGATGCCAAAGTTAGGGTCAACAAAACAATGAACATACGTGCCACTCGAGGTCGGATCACGGGGTGCCTCCTTCGTCGGTTTTGTCGGTCCGCCCATTCCAGCAGAAGAAGGCTATCTTGGCAAGGTGATTTTTTTAAGTTGAAGAAAAAAAAGGGAAATGCCCTGGCGGGCATTTCCCTTTCATTGTTTTTCTACAAGCCGCTATGGCACGTAAATTAGTCGCCGGTGGCAGCCTTGTGGGTCTTGATTTCGACCTTCTCGGTCAGGCCCTCATAGTAGTCGCGAAGAATGGCAACGACCTCGTCGCGGCCGAAGTGATCGGGCAGCTCGCCGCCTTCGGAAAGCATCTTTCGCAGCATGGTGCCGGAGAGCAGCACTCGGTCTTCCTTGGTGTGGGGGCAGGTTCGCAAGGAAGCCATGCCGTCACACTTGTAGCAGTAGAATGTCCAGTCGATCTTCAGCGGTGTGCAGACCAGGGCCTTGCCTTCTTCGGCCGGGGTCGGGATCTTGTCGAAAATGGTCTGGGCTTCGAACATTCCGTAGAAATCGCCAACGCCTGCATGGTCACGGCCGATGATCATCTTGGAGCATCCGTAGTTCTGGCGGAATACGGCGTGGAGGAGGCCTTCGCGAGGCCCGGCATACCGCATGTCGAGGGGGTAGCCGCCCTGAACCACGTTCTCTTCCACAAAGTAGTTCTTCACCAGGGAGTCGATGCACTTCACCCGAACTTCCGCCGGAATGTCGCCCGGTTTCAGGTTGCCGACCAGGGAATGGATGTACACACCATCACAAACTTCCACGGCAATTTTGCAGAGGTATTCATGGGAGCGGTGCATGGGGTTCCGCAGCTGCAGGGCGGCCACTTCGCTCCACCCGGCGTCTTCAAAAATCTTTCGGGATTCGGCCGGTCGATGATAAATGCCGGCATACTTGGTCGGATATTCACCCTCGCTCAGCACCTTGACAGGTCCGGCCAGGTTGACCTCTTTCTGGCCCATCACCATCTGAACGCCGGGGTGGTCTTCCTTGGCGATCTTCCAGAACTCTTCGGCGGTCGGGGTGCCTTCACCCATGAACACTTTTTCACATTCGTAGGTCTTGTCGGCATCGGTCATCTCGAACTTTTCGGTGATCTGCATGGTGGCCATGATTTCATCACCTTCCGGATCGTACAGAGCGATTTCGTCGCCGACATTGATGTCAGCCGCATCTTCTTTTGTCACGTCCAGGCACACCGGAACCGGCCAGAAGGTTCCGTCAGCCAGCAGGCAGCTGCCGACGACACCTTTCCAGTCCGCCTTGGTCATAAAGCCGGTCAGCGGGCTGAAGCCGCCGATACCGATCATAATCAGGTCCCCTTTGACGCGGGGAGAAACTTCCACCTTTTTAAGGCCTTCCGCTTTTTTCTTTTCTGCTTCCAGTTCTGCGCCTTCGAGCAGGCAGGTGGTCAAACCCTTTCCTCCATGGGGTGGTACAAGTTTCGCCATTTGTTCCCTTCTCCTTTCACGTTTTATTCACATTCACCGTTGTCGAAACGGCAGTTCGCCTTTAAACCGAATTACCCCACATAATAAGCCTGTATCTATTTGTCAAGCGGAATCAAGGCCCATTTTTTGCAATGATTATACGCATGTTTGCTGGATTTGAGAGTTCCGGGAAGCAGCGGTTTCATCCGCCTCCGGAACACACCGGAACTACCTGTTTTCACATCACAGATTTTGGGTCCGGCGGTTTGAAGACCTGAAGCCGGCTATGAAATAATGGATGTCATGGCCATCCAAGGACCACTCAAAAAAACGATCATCATCCTGACGGGTCTGCTTTGTCTGTCCATGGCGGGGATGGTTTTGATCCGCGCGTATATCCGACACCAGGATGCGCAGATGCGGGCCAGACAACAGGAGACCATCCTGAATGCGGGAGCACATTTCGAAGCCGGGCGATTCGATGAGGCGATTCCGATATATCGGGAGATCTTAGAGACACTGACATCGAAGGAATCCCCGGCTCTGTATTCGGATATCCAGCGAAAGCTCGCCACCTGCTATCTGGAGATGGCGAAATCGAAAGACAGTGCAGATAACCTGAAACATGGAATCGAGGCTCTGGAAGCGGTGTCGGGCGGTATGGCCGCCGACACCGTATCCGAAGCATACGGCCGGCTTCAGAAAGATCTGGCAGCCGCCTATAAGGAACTGGCGTTGATGCGAAATCCCCGGGAAAACTACCCTCGCGCGATCAAAGCCAATCAGGAAGCCCTGAACGCATTTACCTTGAAGCGCCATCCGGACACCTACGCCCGGCTCCAGAAAGAGATCGGCCTGGCCCACCGGAATCTGGCGGAGTTGGAGGACACTCGGCAGAACCTGTTTCGTGCCAAGGATGCCTTCCAGGCCACCCTGGCGGTTTACACCCTGGATAGCCATCCGTTCGAATACGGTATTTCTCAAAATAATATCGGCGCCATTCTCATGGGTCTATCCACAGGGGATGAGCCGGCCGCCTACCTGGAAGACGCCCTCAAGGCCTTTGAGGCGGCAGAGACCGGATTCGACCCTAAAACCCATCCGTTCGATCTTGCCCTGGCAATGAACAACAAGGGCCTTGTCTATAATAATCTGTCTGTTGTTCAGGAATCCGACGTCTATCTGGACCTCGCTATCGAATCGTTTGAGCGGGCCATCAAAACCATACCGCCGGACAGCAATCTAAAGTTTCAACGCATTATCAGACAAAATTTGAGCCTTGCTCAAGAGCGGAGGAAGCAGGGGGCGCAGGGGGAAACGGATTAGATACTGGATGCTTGATGCTCGATGCTTGTTCGCCACCGGCGGGCTGCGGGTGTCGGATGTCGAGAGGAAGGTTTCAGGTGTCGGGTGTCGGGTGTCGGGTTTCAGGATACAGATGTCGGAGGACAAAGGGCAGAGGACAGAAGACAGAGGACAGATGTCGGAGGTCGGAGGTCGGATGTCCGGGCTTCGCTCCTTCGGAGCTACGACCCGGCAAGCAGATGTCGGATGCCGGATGTCGAGAGTAAGGTTTCAGGTGTCGGGTGTCGGGTTTCAGGATACAGATGTCGGAGGTCGGCACGTCCTTTGATGGTCAAACGGGCCCACGGGCAGACGGGCTAACGGGCAAACGCCAACCGGCCAACCGGGTATTCGGAATAAGGATAGTGTCCTACCTTGGTTAGAACCCAGTACCCAATACCCAGTACCTACTTCTCTACCCCATCAATCCGTTTCAACCAGAAGAACAACCCCACCCCGGCGATGATCATCGCGGCGCAGAGCACCTGGCCCATGGAGAGAAAGAGCAGCACAGGGCCCAAATGGGCATCGGGCTCTCGAAAGAATTCAATAAAAAACCTGACCGTCCCGTAGCCGATGAGAAACAGGGACAGCATGGCCCCTTCCGGAAGGCGGGCTTTGCGAAGGCTCCACAAAATGATGAACAAAAAAATGCCTTCGAAGAACGCTTCGTAGAGCTGCGACGGATGGCGGAGAACGCGCTGGGGGGAGAGGGGAAAATACATGCCCCAGGGCATATCTGTGACACGACCGTACAGCTCGCCGTTGATAAAATTGCCGATCCGCCCGAAGGTGTATCCGAGCGGAATGGTCGGTATCAGCAGGTCCGCCATCTGTCGGAAACGGAGCCCGGCCCTGCGGACATACAGCCATGAAAAGAGAATAATGGCGATCAATCCGCCATGAAAGGACATGCCGGAAATGCCGGTAAAATGGAATCCACCGGAAAATGAAACTGGCAGAAATATTTCCAGGGGATGCTTTAGATAATATTCAAGGTTGTAAAACAGAACATACCCAAGTCGACCGCCAATAATGACGCCCAGTATCCCGACCGTCACCAGATCGGTAATCTGGTTTACGGTAATGTTGGAAGACCGGCTTTCCCGGGCCCATCGGTAGCGCATGAGCGCATAACAGACGCCGAATACCACGATGTACATCAGGCCGTAGTATTGGAGTCGAAATGAGCCGATCTGAAAAATGACCGGATCGATCCGCTCGGGGAGATGCTGCCACCAGTGCCAGAATTCATCCATTCGCTGTGGTCCTGTATCAATTCCAATATTCGATGGGGTGCTTCCGTCAATTAACAGGGTGATTATATCAATATCAAGTGAGTTCTGATATGTTTGATTCCGAAATTCAGTGGTCTGGAACACGTCACAAGAGAAATCCCATGAACAAGAAACTTCATATCCGATCTAAGATCTGGATCGAGGATGATCGAGACCGTGTGGTGTTCGGGCAAGGACGGCTGAAAATTCTGGAATCGATCGAGCGGAACGGGTCCATCAGTGCGGCAGCCCGGGAACTTCGGATGAGCTACCGTGCCGTATGGGGAAAAATAAAGGCCACGGAAGAGCGGTTGGGGAAAAAGCTGCTGTCGAGGAATGTCGGCGGCGGTTCATCGCTAACGCCGTTTGCCATGGGCATCATGAAGCAATTCTACCGCCTGAGGCGCGACATTCAAAAGGATGCCGATACGATTTTCGACGATCTATTCTCAGACAAAGGATCGTCCGGCACCTAATAGAAACGGCAATTCCGACCGACAGCCGGGATTGCCGTTTATTGGATGGCGGAGAGAGAGGGATTCGAACCCTCGGTGGAACTTTCGCCCCACACTCGCTTAGCAGGCGAGCGCCTTCAGCCAGCTCGGCCATCTCTCCAAAAAATTGTTACACAATTTTTTACAAGCGCGGCTGCGCAACAAAAAATTTTCAAGGAAAATTTTTTGGCGGAGGGAGTAGGATTCGAACCCACGGAGGTGTTACCCTCAACGGTTTTCAAGACCGCCGCTTTCGACCACTCAGCCATCCCTCCAAATTGAACCTATTTTTCTATCATCGAACCTATATGGGGTCAACCGGTTTGTTGGAAAACGCTTGATGACCGGGTTCCTCCGGCAATCACGACAGACATTTTAGGACCCTCACGGACTTGAAACCTCGGGTTCTCCGGGACACGTTTCATCGGGCGAAAAAAAATCCAAAAAACCCTATTTTGCCGGTTGACACGCCGAATATTTTATGGTTTCAGAAGCGTTCTGATAAGGCAGAACGCGCAGGTTTCTGCGCCAATTCATCATATAGGGGACCCGTATCATGAAACAAAAATATGTCATTGAAATGGATCCGGAAAACGGCAGTTTGATCCTGAAGGAATTTGCTGAACTGGATAAGGACATCCTGTCGTTTCTCTGCCAGCAATCGTACGACATGGCCGCCATCGAGGGGGCCGTTTCCGGGGGAAAACCGGCAATGATTGCGGCATTGCGCACCGACAACATGTACCCACCGACGGTGTATGCATCCGAAATTGCAGAACGGGTCATGACCATGCTGTCCAGCGGTGACCCGGTCTCCCAGGAAATCCTCTTTGATGCCAGCACCTTCCTCGCCAAAGAATCGGAAGAGACGATTGCCGAAGAGGAAGACGAAGGCGAAGATGGGGAAGAAGGTATCGAAGATCTTCTCAAAGGGGATGTAGACGAAAAATATGAAGGCAAAAACATCGGTAATCTGAAGTCGTCGATTAAAATTGCGGATAACGAGTCTCTGGCGGTGGATGACGACGCCTAGCCCGCCATGTCATGAAATCTTTTCTGTTTTTCTGAATGACATGGCCGGGTACGCCGGCCATGCTATCGCATCTTTTCCGTCGTTTGCTAAAATGCAACCTCATGGTTTTGGCAATCGTTTTCTTCCGGTCAACCGACATCTATAGCGAATGTCATAATTCCGTTCCGATAGGAACATAGGGACGGCGTTTGCAGTTGCAGGCGGGTACGGCGTGTTGGGGCGAAGCCTTGGCGAAGACCAATGCCCCGCCCTACGAAAGTTCAACGAAATCCGTCATGTAGGGCCGGGCACCGCACCGGCCTTCTGTGTTCGTAAATCGGAACATATTTCTGCCAACCGTTATAACATCCAATCTCTCCATTCCTTTTATAGTGGTTGCAGCAAAAAACGTTCCGATTACCGGACGTATTTTTGCTACAACCACTTCTGCCGCCATCCATATTTCGGAACATGTTTTTGGCAAGCAGTATAGATTCCTTTGAACAGGCAAACCGTTATGTCATAGATGATATAACGATCCATTTTCACTCAGATTTTTTTTGACATTGATGGACACATCGACTATGGTGATGGCGTTCATTTCGACGTATCCAGTAATTCAATATCCTCCAGATTCTCAGCGAATGACGTGCATGCAACGCTCGGGATCAAACAGATTCGAAGCACCCAACGCAGAACCCAAACACTAACGAGCTCCACCCAGCGGAAATAAATTCCGGTGAGGGGTATTCATTCGATAGGGGCATAACCCCATCGAATTACCAGCTTATTTTTTCCTGCCGATTCCAATCCGCACGCCTTCCGGAATCAGCAGCATTTATATATCCATTCGTGTATGTATAGAGGAGAAGCATTTCCATCAATCGCTTCAGGCCGAAAGGAGGGTTCCGTATGCACGTTACTAGACGGGAGTTTATCCAGATCACGGGTGCAACGGCCGCCGGTCTTGCCGTCAGTGGTCTGGGATTTGACCTGTCGCCGGTCAAGTCCCACGCCCGGATGCTCAAGACCAAGTATGCCAAGGAAAGCACCACCATCTGCTGCTACTGTGCGGTGGGTTGCGGTGCGATTGTGCATACCAGCATGAAGGGTGACGGACGGGTCATCAACATCGAGGGGGATCCCGATCACGTCATCAATCGCGGATCGCTGTGCTCAAAGGGAGCGTCCCTGGCCCAGCTCACGGAAAACGAGCTGCGCCTGACCGAACCGATGTACCGGGCCCCCTTTTCCACAGAGTGGAAGAAGGTGTCCTGGGACTGGGCACTGACCCAGATCGCCAAACGGGTCAAGGCTACACGGGACGCGACGTTCGAAAACAAGAATGCCAAAGGACAGGTCGTCAATCGAACCGGCGGTATCGCCTCGGTGGGCAGCGCCGCCATGGACAACGAAGAATGCTGGATCTACCAGGCCCTGATGCGGGCCATCGGTCTGACCTACATCGAACATCAGGCCCGTATTTGACATAGCGCCACTGTTGCGGCTCTGGCAGAGTCGTTCGGACGCGGCGCGATGACCAATCACTGGATCGACATCCAAAACAGTGATTGCATTATGATCATGGGCAGCAATGCTGCCGAAAACCATCCCATATCTTTCAAGTACGTCGCAAAAGCCCAGCAAAACGGCGCCACGCTTATCAGCGTCGATCCCCGGTTCACCCGGACATCCGCCAAGGCGGACATCTTCTCGGCACTCAGGTCCGGGACGGACATCGCCTTTCTGGGAGGCATGATCAAGTACATTCTCGACAACAATCTGTACAGCAAAGAATATGTGGCCAGCTACACCAATGCGCCGTTCCTGGTAAACAAGGGCTTTAAATTCAGAAACGGTGTGTTTTCCGGCTACGACTCGAAGAACCGGAAATACGACAAGAAAGCCTGGGCATTCCAGATGGACCAATACGGGGTCCCGAAGATGGACCGGACCCTCAAAGATCGACAAACGGTCTTCCAGCAGATGAAAAAGCATTTCAACCGATACAACACGAAGACCGTGTCGAAAATTACCGGAACGCCCGAAGCCGATCTCAAGTTCATCTACAAAATATATGCGGCCACCGGCCAGAAAGGCAAGGCCGGCACCATCATGTACGCCATGGGCTGGACCCAGCACACCACCGGCGTACAGAACATCCGCACCATGGCCATAATCCAACTGCTGCTCGGCAACATGGGCGTGGCCGGCGGCGGGGTCAACGCCCTGCGGGGTGAGTCCAACGTGCAGGGGTCCACCGACCACTGTCTGTTGTGGCACATCTGGCCCGGATATCTGAAAACACCGAGGGCGTCCAATGTGTCACTGGCCGCTTACAACGAGAAATGGACCCCAAAAAGCAACGATCCCAAGAGTGCCAACTGGTGGCAAAACTATCCCAAGTACTCGGTGAGCATGCTCAAGTCCTTTTTCGGAGATACGGCAACACCGGCAAACGACTTTGGATATGACTGGATGCCCAAGGTCGATGACGGGAAGGCGTATTCCTGGCTGGACCTGTTTGACGAAATGTATAAAGGCACCTTCAAGGGATTCTTTGCCTGGGGCCAAAACCCCACCTGCAGCGGCTCCAACGCCGGAAAGGTGCGGGAAGGCCTCAAGAATCTGGACTGGATGGTCAACGTCAACCTCTTCGACAATGAGACCGGGTCGTTCTGGAAAGGCCCCGGGATGAATTCCAGCAGCATCAAAACCGAAGTCTTCATGCTTCCGGCCGCCGTGGCCGTGGAGAAGGAAGGCAGCATTACCAACAGCGGACGCTGGATGCAGTGGCGCTATCAAGGCCCCAAGCCACTGGGCAACAGTCAGCCCGATGGCGATATCATCATGGAGCTGGGCCTAAAGATCAAGGAGGTCTACGAGGATGGGGGCGCATTTCCGGAGCCGATCCGCAATCTCAAGTGGGATTACCTGACCGACGGCATGTACGACCCCCACAAAGTGGCCAAGGAGATCAACGGCTACTTTCTAAGAGACGTCACCATCAAGGGAAAGAATTTTAGAAAAGGCACCCTGGTTCCGAGCTTTGCTTACCTCAAAGACGACGGGGCCACCTCATCGGGCAACTGGCTGTACTGCAACAGTTACACGGAAAAGGGCAACATGTCCGCCCGCCGAAGCCAGAAGGACGCCCCCAATAACATCGGCCTGTATCCACAATTTGCCTGGTGCTGGCCGGTCAACCGGAGGATCATCTACAACCGGGCCTCTGTCGATCCAAAGGGACAACCCTGGGACAGCAAAAACTGGGTGATCCGCTGGAACGGCAGCAAATGGGAAGGGGATGTTCCCGACGGCGGATGGCCGCCGCTGCTCATGGCCGACGGTACACCGAATTCCAAAAGCAAGCATCCGTTCATCATGCGCAAGCACGGCCACGGACAGATTTACGGCCCCGGCCGGGCTGACGGACCGTTTCCAGAGCATTATGAACCTCTCGAATGCCCGGTGGAGAAGAACTTCCTCAATCCGAAAATCCTCAACCCGGTGGCACCGGTATACGGAACTGAAAAAGATACCTACGCCTCCTGTGACCCCCGGTATCCCTATGTGGCCACCACCTACCGGGTCACCGAGCATTGGCAGACCGGTGTGATGACCCGATACCAGCCGTATCTCATGGAGATGCAGCCCCAGATGTTCGTGGAAATGAGCGAACAACTGGCCAAGCTGAAGCAGATCGAGAACGGCGAGCGGGTCAAGGTGACATCGGCACGGGGCGAAGTCGAGGCTACCGCCGTCGTCACCAAACGGTTTACACCGTTCAAGGTGGGCGGCGGGACGGTTCACCAGGTGGGGCTGCCCTGGCATTTCGGGTGGATCAAGCCGACAACCGGCACCGAGGACAGCGCCAATCTGCTGACTCCGTCCACCGGCGATCCCAACACCCGGATTCCGGAAACCAAGGCGTTCATGGTCAACGTCGTCAAACTCGCATAGAAGGAGGTGATCTGAATGGCAAAATCGTTTTTGATCGATACCACATTGTGTACCGGTTGTCGGGGATGCCAGGTCGCCTGCAAGCAGTGGCATGATTTGCCGGCCGAGCCGACAGTAAACATGGGCTCCTTCCAGAATCCCCAGGATCTCTCTTTCACCACGTACAAACTGGTCCGGATGCAGGAGCATGTTATTGACGGTGGCCTTAAGTGGCTGTTTTTCCCGGAACAATGCCGCCACTGCATTGATGCGCCCTGCGAAGCCACAGCCGGTGAACCCACGGCCATCTTTACGGATCCCATGACCGGGGCCGTCCTTTACACGGCCATCACCAAGGATCTGCCCGCCGAAGAGATCATCGAGTCGTGTCCGTACGATATTCCGCGTATGGCGTCCGACGGGACCCTGGCCAAATGTGACATGTGCCAGGACCGGGTGGAAAACGGCCTGCTGCCGGCCTGCGTTAAGACCTGTCCGACGGGAGCCATGAGTTTCGGGGAGCGGGATGAGATCGTGGAACAGGCCAACAGTCATCTCATGGTGGCGCGAAAGAAATTCAAGAATGCGAACCTGATCGATGTGGACACCATTCGGGTGATCTACCTGGTCGCATTTAAACCCGAGCTCTACCACGACTTTGCCGTCGCCTCGAATGGCCAAATCGGCATCACACGGCAAATGGCCCTGCAGCGCATGTTCCGTCCCTTCAAACGGGCCGGCGCCCAGCTGATGAGAGGGTAGGTGTTCTATCCATAACGCTCGACTAGGAAGGGGGAGGCGCTTGCGTCTCCCCTTTTTTGTTCGCCTGTGGTAAGTACCGGTACTCGGTATTGGGTATTGGGTATTGGGTACTCGGTATTGGGTACTGGGTACTGGGATATTGGGTACTTGGTATTCGACAGTGGAATGGGCGCGACCAAAATTAGCAACGAATACCCAATTCCAGATACCGAATACCGAGACCGAATCAGGAACCTCTGGACACTCATCCATTCATGAACGGGAAATAGATGATGAATCAAACATTTGAACCGGTCTCTTCTAGACAGATCCTCAAGGCCGTTGAGGCCGTCAAACAGGAACGGCCGGTGTATAGTAAGCTGCTCGATTTCTATGGCCCATTGTTTTTGGTTCAGGAAGCCTCCGGTGCACGGGTCCGGATGGAGCCGATCCTACTAGCCGACGATGTGCTCTCTGCCAAAGCCGAGGCGCAGCTCCCCCTCATCAGCCTCACCGAGTTTATCGTGGACCTCAAGGAGGCCAAGGCAGTCCTGGGGGAAATCTGCGACATTGCCGTATCCGCCCAAAGCGATATCGGGGACGCGGGAAAAAAGCTGAAGGTGCGCCTGGAAGCGGGCCGGATAGACATTTCTATACTGGTTCAATCCATTCTCGGTGACGATGATGCTCAGCTTCAGCAGGCGGCCATGGAGATTGGAATTGATGCCGCGGTTCTCAGTTTCATCCTGTACAGCAGCATCAAGCCCTCCGTGTCGGCCTGTGCCGCCGGCCTCTCGAATTATCTTCAAACCCAGCCGGAATGGCATCAGGGATACTGTCCGATCTGCGGAAGCCAGCCGATCCTGTTTGTTCTGCCTGAAGAGGGAAGGCGCCGTCTGGTCTGCAGTTTCTGCTGGCATCAGTGGGAAGTTCCGCGTATCGGCTGCCCGTTTTGCAGCAACCAGGACGGCATCCTCCTCAAGTATTTCACGCCGGAAGGTGAACCGGCCTATCGGGTCAACCTGTGTGACGGCTGCCAGAAATACATCAAAGGGATCGATGCCCGTAAGGCAACCCTTTTCATCTATCCACCGCTGGAACAGATATCCAGTCTCCATCTGGATATCAAAGCCGCGGAGCAGGGATACCAGAGCGGAATCCCCATGACTCTGCCGGAATGACCATCCCGCACGATTTCGACAAACGATTCCACACCTTAACCGTTTCCATCGATGGATTTAGGCTTGACTTCTCTTTAGATATTCAATAAATACAGGCGATATTAATTTCTGAACGCGTCTCTAATTTTATTCGTCGTGCCGCATTTTACCATACGATATAAAGACCCCTTTTCTATGCTATCGGGCCGAAATCTCACACGATGTATTTCGGTTCTCTTTATAGATTCCAAAAACCAACACAGAGGCATGTAACCCGACCCTACTTGCATCAGGAGGTGCCAATGGAAAAGGAACAGAAGCAATTCTATGAAAGACTGGAGCAGAAAGGGGTCTCCAGAAGGGACTTCATGAAGTTCTGTACCTTCCTTACGGCCACGATGGGGCTTTCCTCCTCGTTCGTACCTGTATAGACTGGGGAGATAGGTAACAGTTGTTCGGAGACATGGGTAACACTACCATCAGGCATATCGTTTACACTTGGGAGAACGACTATGCCATGGAAAGCGCGTACCACAATG
>Ga0056120_1000048_pt1 | contig 23438 bp, 18 predicted proteins | sample WorMettaBAHAMAS2_FD_71121 | JGI IMG/M metagenome (GOLD analysis project Ga0056120, IMG submission 71121) | Marine gutless worms symbiont microbial communities from Max Planck institute for Marine Microbiology, Germany - Olavius tantulus BAHAMAS.2 ...
AGAACAGGTCATCGGTAATATCGCCCAGACTCGGATCGACTCCGGACAGCGCATCAGTGGCAATGTAGCTGACGGTGACATCGGTGTTGTTCCAGCCGTTGGCATTGGCCGGTGTACGGGAGGCCACCTGAATGGTGGGGGCGGTCTTGTCGATGTGGAGTTCCACCGAGGCGGTCGCCAGATTGCCGGCCGCATCGGTGGCGATGACGTCCACGGTCTGGGCCGGGGTGTCCTCTCCCCACAGAGAATCCGCCGAGAACTGGGCGATACCGGAAAGGTCGTCCTCCGCAAACACTCTCACCCGGACATCCGTGCTGTGCCAGCCGCTCTGGTTTGGCAGCGGATCCAATTCCGTCGTCAGCGTCGGCGGAGTTTTGTCGATCTTGACCGGAAGAGAGAAAAACGCCCGGTTGCCCGCCGTATCAAATGCTTCGGCCTCGGCCACAAGATCGGCCCCTTCAACGGAGAAGATGTCGTCGGTAACATCGCCCAGATTCGGATCGACACCGGCCAGGGCATCCGTGACCGCGTAGCTCACCGTGACATCGGTGTTGTGCCATCCGGCATCATTGGCGGCCGGTGATATCGTGGAATTGATTTCGGGTGGTGTGTGATCGATGACCAGCGACCCATTGCCCGGGGCCGAAGGGGAGAACTCACCGTCGTCGATGACGGCCGACAGGTCGAAGGTGCCTTCTATGGCAGAGACGTTCCAGGTCAAACTGTCGGCATCGCCATCCGGATCCTCGGAGAGGTTTTCCCCGATAGCAATAAGCTCGCCCTGGGGTTGAGCCCGATAGTACACCGCGACGGCCGCGTTGCTGTCCACGTCCTCATCGGTCCACCAAACCTCGATCTCGTTTTCATTGGTGACAACAGGCCCGGCCGGACTGGTGATCGCCATCTGCGGCGCATCGTTTACCGGCCGGATCTCCAAAGTGACGGTCACCGTGTCGGAGAATAGTTTTCCGTCTGAGACTTTGTAGGTAAAACTGTCGCTGCCGTTATAGTTCGTCTCGGGTTGATACGTAAATGAACCCTCGTTGGCGCTTAAGGTCAGGGAGCCATGTGTCGTGTCTTCCGTGAGAACAACGGAAAGCTCTGTGTTGTCGACATCCTCGTCGTTGCCCAGCACACCGGGAGCCGCAACTGTCAGTAGACTATCTTCATTCAGGGAGTAATTCTCCGGAGCCGCACTGGGTGCATCATTGACGTTCTTCACTTCAAGGGTAAAATCGAGTGTATCAGAAGCACCGGCCTTGTCGGTTACGGTGATTTTAATGCCTGCAAAGGTGCCCACTTCATCGTTGGTGGGCGTGCCGCTTAAGGTCCCGCTTCCGTCATCAAACGTGATCCACGCTGGCATGTTCTCAAAGGAGAAAACAAGGCTGTCACCAACATTGGGATCATCAACTACCGGAGTGAAGTCGTAGGGGGTATCTTCGTTGACGATTTGGATCGAATCGCCGGAGATGGTCGGCGGGTCGTTGACTTCATAGGTTTGATCGAGAATGGAGCTCGCATTGCCCGCCGCATCCACGGCCAGAACACGCAACACCATGTTTTGCGTGAGGGATAGCGGACCCCCGTATAGCGTCGAATCGGTTGTGGGTTCGCTGCCATCCAGCGTGTAGTAAATGCTCGCATCCTCTTCGGTAGACAGAATGATTTGGGTGCCGGTGGGGTGGATACCGCCTTCGGGCTGGGCCTGTGGCGTCGGCGGCGTCCGATCCACCGTGATCGAGCCCGGGGCGCGGGCCTCGATTGGGGTGAGATCGTCCCGGATGAGGGCATATATATAATAGGTGCCGTCATCCAGCCCCGAAATGTCCCACTCAAACGTGTCGTCTGGGTCGTCCTCTGTAATCCCGTCCTTAATCAGTGTACCGTCCATCCCGGCGTTATCGGTATCGTGATACAGCGCGATGATGGCGTTGCTGTCCGGATCGTTGTCAACCCAGGAAACCGAAAAGGTGCCCCCATTGGTCACCACCGGAACGGACGGGGTGATAAACGTGAATTCAGGCGGATCGTCAATGCCGTCGTCATCCACGAAAAAGGCAGCGGCCGGCATGGGGAGGCTTTCGGCACCCCCTGCGTCCACCGCCTGCACGGTCCAGTAATACCAGGTTCTCACGGTGAGCGGATCGGGGACCGCCCAGGCCGGGGTGGTTGTGCCGGCCTCACTGGTGGCAACCAGTTCATTTAAATCGGAATCTGCATACACAGCGAATCGATATTCGACCGGATCGCCCTCCGGATCTGCAGACGGGTACACGGCCAATGTGGGTCTGAGCGATGTCACCCAGGCATCTTCGCCTGGATTTTTTAGTACCGGCACGGCGGGCGGGTCGTTGATGGTGCTGACAAAAAATTCGCCGTCGGCCCAATCGCTGAAAGCGCCACCGCCTTGCGCCCTCACCCGCCAGAAATACCGCGTGTCTTCAAAGAGGTCGGACACCGTCCAGGTCGTTGTCTCTGCACCCTCTGTCACAGGTTCGGAGGCCTGAAGATCCGGGCTGTCGAAAGTTTCCTTTGTATCGATTTCAAACAGATAGGACCATGCGCCCGGAGTTACGGTGTTCTGAACATTCAAATCGGCGGCATAGGCAGTGACGGAGTCGCCTGTGGCAGGGGAAAGGATTTGAGGCGCCGCCGGTATCAGAGTCGAGGTATTGACATCAAAAGAGACCGGCTCAGTCTTGACCGCTTCACCGGCCGGATCCCGGGCCTTGACCTGCCAGTAATAGGTGACGCCGTCCTCAAGGTCGAAATCAACCGTCCAGGCGGTGAAACCGTTGTCGCCTTCAGCGATATCGGCAGCCGAGGCGACCGGCGGCTGCACCATGGTCGGATCCGTGTAAACGGCAACATCGTAGACAATGGCGTCGCCATCCGGGTCGACACTGTTTATGACCGATAGGGTCGGCTTAGTGGTGCTAACGGTACTTTCATGTTCCGGATACCGAATCTCCAGCGGGCCCGGCGGATCGTTTTTCGTGCTGACAAAAAAGCGGCCATAGGCCCACTGGCTAAAGCTGTATCCGTCTGTGGCGCGCACCCGCCAAGTGTACCCTGCGTTATCGGAAATAGCATCAGAAACCGTCCATGAGGTTTGATCGACCCCCTCCGACACCATGACCGCAGCTATGACATCGGTATAATCGGCATCGGCGAACAGCTCGAATTCATAGAACAATGAGTCTCCGTCCTCGTCTGTGCTGTTGCTCACCATGAGGGTCGGCGTTTCTTCGGAAACGATTTCCCCATCGATGGGTTCCAGGATTACCGGAATGGTTGGGGCGTGGTCCTCGGCCCTCGGATCGCTACCGAGTAAAAATTCTTCCAGGCGCTCAGACCGTCGCTGTCATAGTCACCGGTGCCATCCTGTGACAGGTCGCCGAACTGATCCACTTCCCACGCGTCGGTCATGCCGTCGCCGTCCTTGTCATCATGGGGATGGATCGTCACGGTGACTTTTCGGGTATCGGTGAGCTCGCCGTCCGCTGCGCGAAAGAAAACGGTGTAACGTCCGGCCTGGCCTTGGGCCGGTGTCCAGCTAAACTCTCCCGTGCCGTCTTGAGCATCCTGAAACGTGGCACCCACCGGAAGCGGCGTGGCCGTGAGTAACGGGTCCGTGCCGTCCGGATCGCTGGCCGAAACCGCAAACTCCATGTTCTGATCTTCCACGCCGACTTGGTTCGCGATGGGGTCCAGCTCCGGCGGCAGGGAAGCGTCCTCCGGGTCTTCGAAGGTCAAGGAATAGGTGCCGCCGGTACCGGCATCGAAAATGTTGACATAATAGTCCCAGCCCGGTGGGTCCTCACCATTGCGGCTTTTGGAGAGCCAGGCGTTTTCCGGCTTCAAACGCTTGCCGTCGGCGCGGATCACGGATGTCAGCCGTTTTTGTCCATTGTGCGGATCCGCCGTCTTCACATAAACAAATCCGGCATTGGGCGGAAACGTCAGGTCGTAAAGCACCTTATACTGGTCGGATTCTTTTTCTTCCAGAACAGCCTCATTGCTGTGGTGGGTCACCTCCGTATCCGGGGCATCGGATTCGTAGACCCGATAGACATCACCGTCTTTGGCCAGAAACTCGGGAACTTGATCCCGCCCGGCTATGTCCACCCGCACATCACGAACAATTCGATGGGTGTGGATATCCTCTTTCTTGATCAGGGAGGTGAGCTCTCCGCCCAGCTCGTCGGAATGGGTAAAACCGGCGTCAAAATCTTTGAATTCTCCCGACAACGAACAGGTCATGGACCAAAGGGCAACTCCCGTTCCCCCTGGTGGAAGGTCACCAAAATCGGCCAGCAGACTCTGCTCGGCAGGTTTTCTATTGACGCTGCTGGATTCGATCTGGAAGGCGACCAACAGTCCCTGATCATTTTCGGTGATCTTCGGCTGGGCCGAATCAATGGTCATGTTCCGGGCCGTGCCGGCACCTTTGTTTTTAACCCGTACACCCAGTGGAAAGGGGATGGGCGGTTCGGTAATGTCCTGGGTAAAGGCATCGTCTCCGAAAACCTCCATGGGCAGAAAATAATCCAGGACGATCTCCGGCATCGGTTTAACAAAAATATAATCCGGCGTGACACGGGTGACGTTCTCTTCACCACCGATGGTATAGGTAAGCGTGGCGCCGACATAGTACATCGTCCCCTTGGGTTGACCGCCAGCCGCGCCCGGTGCCGGAATGATGAGCCAATGGATGTCGGCGGTGGTGGATGGGGAAATGGTGCCGGCGCCGTCCACATCATTAATATTTTCCATGGCGTCTTCATCGAGCCTGATGAAGAACAAGGCGTCGGTGTCATCCGGGTCGCTGCTGGCCCGAACCGGATTTCCGGCTTCATCCGCAAAGGCAACGTCGATATCGATATCTTCCAGCGTGATGTGGGACAGGCCGTTGGTGATGCGCATGTGTGCATCGAAGCCCTGGCGCTCCAGGGTCAGTTCCTGCTTGATTTCGATTTTGACTTCGGCACACACGCTGTTGCCGGCTGCCGACGCATTGGGAATTCCCAACCAGAAAACGGAGGCAGCCAGCACCACAAGCACCAGAAGGACAGCGGGCACGGTATGCCGCCTGCGTGTATCGGCCTTTGTTAGCATAAACGGTTCTCAGCTTTTGCTGATACGTTACATAAAATCGTTACCGTCAAAACCGACCTCTCCAGACACATTTCCCATCGTCACGCGCCGAGCATCGAAGAAACGGACGAAAAGGGACTTCGGTTGTTTGAGGTCATGACAAGGGCATGACCGAGTTCCGAAGGCCCCGACCGTTTCTGAGACGCGCAGGATAAAGCGTGACGTCGGGTGCCTTTTCTTTTGGTTCGTTTTCTTTGGGCAAGCAAAGAAAATGAACAATGACATGAAAGGGTTGACCCATGACAAACGTTCCATCCAAGGTTTAGCTTGATGATCAGCCATATGCCGAATGACCCATTAGACCCCCATGCGCGCGACAACCCCTTCACCGGAGACCCGAAATCGGGCCATTTCCGACAGAGGATGGTCCGGAGAGGGTCGGATCATTCGCATGGCCACGTAACGGGCCTTTCCCGGATCAAAGACTCGATAAAAAGGATCTGCGATACGCCATCGCCCGTCGTGATAGAATTCAGCCCAGTTGTGGTATCCGGACGGATCGAGAACCGTATCGTTGTCGCATAGATACCCGCCGACCGCCCTGGCCGGGATCTTGGCTGCCCGGCACATGGCAACAAACAAAAGGGCCTGGTCGGTGCAGTCCCCTGCGCGGAGCCGAAGGGCGTGCAGGGCGCCGCACATGTTTTTGCGATAGGACGCGGTTTTCACGTTACCGACGACCCACTGGTATAGTTTCTGTGCGGAAGGGTCCGATGGTTGCTTCAGGAGCTCCTCAACCAATGTCCGGATCTGCCTATCGTTGGATTCAATGAACGGCTCGGGCTGGAGATATTCCGGGCCAATACCGCCGCTGAGCCGATTGGGTCTGTCGGCCAGTTCCAAAGCGGCAGACACGGTAATGATTTTGGTGCTCAAGGGGGGCAGCGTTTCGAAATGAAACGATAGAACCTGATTGATGGTTCCGTCGGATTGGATTTCAAATGGATGCGATGCCTGGATGTCCCGGCGCTGCTGTGTCGCCGTTTGTTGGACCGGGGCACGGGCCCAGAAGCGGATGTCTTTGAGAGGCTGCGTGGTGGTGTTCTGGACGACAAAGCCATACCGGATGGTGCGGTTTACGGTATGTCCGGCGTCGGAAGGCTTGATAGGGGATTTCAGGGAGACCAGGAGAAACCCTGCTCCCATGAGGAGAACCATGACGGCGGTTACAGCCCAGTTTTTCCGGAGCCACTGCAACATCAGAATCGCCACTCAGCCCATATAGAAGAGTAAGGTGGAAATCGGGCACCGTCATTCCGGCTCACCCGAATCTCTATATGAAGACGCACGCCGCCAATGCGTCTACTGTCCGAAATAGCAAAAACAGGATATGTGATCCGAGGGCCAGCCCTCGGTCATCGCTCAATCTGTATCTCTCATGGTGTTGTTCAGTAAGCCCGGAAGAGATGGTATCTTCATTGGGACAATCTGTTATCTATTGGAAATATTGGGAAATTGCAATAAGGAAAAAGTATGATTCACTCCTAATGACTAGTACAAAACAGACGAATACGGAACAGGTTGTGGTGGTCGATCATGTCCACCTCTAAATATGGGTCAACGTCTCTTCTTCATCTTATTTTTCTTTGAACTTGTGGTCTGAAGGAGGTGGATTATGCCTCCAGAATTCCGATGATGGTTTTCGAGGTATATTCCCCGACGTCGGCCAGGGCATCGGTGGGTAGAAAGCGGGAGGCGTTGTTGGAATAAAGACAGGTGACCGATGCCGGAAAATCGTCATCGGCAAAATAGAAGATGTAGCAGAGAGCGATTTTAGGCAAGGGATAGATCAGGAAGGACAGGTCACAGTCGATTTCGGAAGGCGCCGGAACGCCTTCCAGGCGATCCAGGATCCGGCCCTTCTTCCGGGCGATGAGCTCGACGTGGGGCTCCAGTACCCGTTGGGTGTGTGTGGCAAAGGCTCCCACATAGGGCATGCTGTTGGGCAGATCTTTAAATGACACCAGCGGTTTCAGGCGAACGGGGTCCGCCGCGGCATGGCGCAGATACAGCGAGATCAATATTCCGAGGACCCCGTCCTGGGCTTCCCCGTCCAGGAGGATGCCCTCAGGTGCCACCCGGCATCGCCTGCCGAATGCCCTGAACTCGAACTGGTCTCCGCTTCGGACCGCGGGAAGCCACTCCTGAAGCCGATCCTGCAGATTTCCGTAAACGCTATCCAGGTTCTCCCGGACAATGTTGGCATAGTTGCCGGCCATATAGCGGGTTCCCATTATCTGGCGAACCTTTGCCAATTCGTCCAGGGCACCGGTATCCTGAAGAACTCCAGCGATGGAACGGAAGCATTCCAGGACGATTCCGGATTTTGGGCGGGCCGATGCCAGTTGAGCGTCGATGGTTCTCAAGTCGGCCACCAGCTCTGCCAGGGGCTCGAACACCAGTCCGAGGTTTCCGGCACATTTCTTCAGTCGGACCGTCAGCTGTTCCACTTCCTGGATGCCCGGTTCGGAAATGATCGCCTCCGAACTCAGTTGATAACCGCCGCCGTCCCCGTCGCCCGGCACACCTCCCAAACGTTTGACGGCCTCGACACCTTCTCCGCTGATGGCGATACCGCCGGACAAAGTGCGGACCTCCACCAGCCCGAATCCCATCAGTTCTTCAGCCATCCGACTGGATTCGGTATTTTCCAGCCCGACCCCGGTACCCACGTCGTACATGGAAACCTGTGTCGAGGGATCTCCGTCGGTGGATTCAAACAGTGCCAGTAGAAATTTTTCGTGATCTTCGCTGATTTCCATCATTCAGAGGTGACCTTTCAAAAGGGTTTTTCTCCAACTGAGTTGGAGAAGAGGGTTCGAGGTTTACCCGCCTTTGGCGGCGCAGGAGGCGACCAGGGCTTGCCTGCCTCGGGAATGGGTCCAAAGGTTCCAGGTTTCCAGGGTCTGTCTTTAACAGATTAATCAGTGCTCCCAGGAGTCTCTCGATCTATTGGTCGTCTCTTTCGTTTAGGTATTTTGTTCTTATTTAATGATCTTTTCTTTGTCGTCCCTATCGTCGATATCACATACGGTACGTTCCCAACCGTCTCCAAATCATTGGCAGTTCACTCGAATCCTTGAATCCTTGACCCCTTGAATCCTCAGCGTTCACATTGCCGTGGGAATGACTGGTATCATCAAAGTCTTTCAGATGTGATCTTCTTATTGCAGATATAACGCAAGTTTTCGCTCACCATAACGCATAGGCACCAGAAAAAACAGAACGCATATGATAAACGCCAGGAAGAATGATCCGGCCGCCCACATCCATTGCTCCATCGTCAAGGGAATGGCGTTGAACTGTGCTATGAAAATACTGTAGACTGGCCCGGCTTCCAGAACCAGCACGGCAATGATAAACAGGGCGCTGATCAGCATAAACATGAGGCCACCAAAGCTGGTGACCGATTGAATCGGGTTTTCCGATTTAAAATCCGGGTACGCCGCCCCCATCCCGATACCCAGGGCAATCACCCCGGGGACCATGAGCAGCACGTTGATCGTTGAAAGGGCCATCATAAACGGTGTTACGTTCAGCAATATATTGGTGGCCAAGATGAGCACCAGGCTCAGGATCAAAAGGGGAATCAGGTAGATAAAACACTTCGTCCACAGGAATTGTCTCAGGGTAATCGGAGCGGATTTGACCAACCAGAAGGCCTCCCGTTCCATACTGACGGCCGGGTAAGCAAATCGGGCCGTGATCGCCGAAAGGACAAAGGTGGCCAGCCCCATATTCAGAAAGGACAATAGATTTTGAAGATAAACCGTTTCGATCGGCGATTTATCCACCGGCAGTACCTTGAAATTGTAAATGTAAATGACGATCAGGGCACCGATCAAGAACAGCTGGGACCATTGGGTTTGATCCCGGAAAAAGGTCCGAATTTCTTTGGAGACCAGTGCTCCTTTCGGTCCGGAAAGTCCTCCCAAAATTGACCGGCGGGATAGGGGCCGTCTTACGATCCGGGAAGCGGCCGTCTGGGTTTTGGAAACACCATTGAAATAAACCGAGTTTGCCGCGGGAACGATCAAGCACACCAGCAGCCCTGCGAAACTCCAGGAAAGTCCGCTGTGGAACAGTCCGCTGGCCAAATCCCCGATCAGTATCGATCGAAGGCTGTCATAAGACCAGGAACTGGGCAGATATACGGGAGCCGGGGACCGGAGGGCCTGAAAGTATACTATCGTGGTCTCGAAGAACTCCGGGTCGACGAGCCGTTCCGGCCGCAGCATTCTGAATGCAAAGAACAGAATCAGGAAAAACGTCAGCGTCAGGAAGACAAATATACTCTTCACCCGGTTCGCCGGGATGACCGTCACGGCGGTCATAACCAACAAAACACTAATGGCGGAACAGATGATCGACAGGGATACCAGATTGCTGAAAACCCCCAGGTAGTAAAACGGACCCCCGCCATATATGAGCCCATAGGAGATGAACACGGGTAGAGTGTAGACGACCACCATCCAGGAGCTGTCGAAGGTGCTCTCGATCCACCTGGAGATGAAAATCTTGTACGCCGGCACCGGGGTGGCATGGACGAGAGGGAGATCCCGGCTCAGATAGAGTTTGGACAGAGTCGTCAGGATGCCACTGAATATCAACAGCGACAAGAAGGTCAAAAAAACCATGGACAGCAATTTAAAGGCGAGGATGTCTCCCAGTTCTTCGATACGTCTGAAATAGGTCAGCACGCGAAACGTGACCGCAAACAGCCCCGCCCAAAAGAGAAATCCGATCACTCCCAGCACGACCAGTTTCAGGGCGCGTCCCCGGCGTGCCGATTCATCCCGGTTCTTAAACCCCAGCAGTCGGGGTTTCATTAATGTGAAAACGGCGCTCATACAAGCGATTTCCTCATGTTCTGTATAGAACCATCCTCATCATCTTTGATGGTGGTGATTAACTGGAACTACTAAATTCGAAACTCGAAATCCGAAATTCGAAACAATACAAAAATTCGAATGTTTCAATTTCCGAAACGACCTTCGTTTCTGTCATTCGATATTCGAATTTGTTTCGAGCTTCGATATTCGGATTTCGGGTTTTTCAAACTGTCCTGAATCGTCTCTCAATGCCCCGAAGCGGATTTATTGGATGCCTTTTTCTGCGCCGGGGGTGGACGTCTTTTCCTGTGTCAGTTTCAGAAATACGGCTTCGAGGTCTTTTTCCGTACTGTGGGCCTGATGCATGAGGTCCTCGGGTGAACCGGTCGCGATGAGCCGGCCATTGTTGATGACCCCGATCCGATGGCAAACATCTTCGGCCACCTGGAGGGTGTGGGTGGACATAAATATGGTGGTTCCTTCTCTTGCCAGGCGTTTGAAGAGTTCCTTAACCATCTTGATGGCGATGGGGTCCAATCCCACCATGGGCTCGTCAACGATGATGACTTCGGGCTGAATGATCAGGGCCGATGCCATCACCAGGCGTTGTTTCATGCCATGGGAGAAGGATTCGATCAGTTCGTCGGCCCAGTCGATGAGCGAAAATTGACGGAGCCGATCCCTGGCCTGCTGACTGAAACCATTCCGATTGATCCCGTACAAATCTGCTGTGAATTGGAGAAATTCCATGGCGGTCAGTTTTTCATACAGATACGGTCGGTCCGGAATGAATCCTATTTTCTGCTTCGCCTGTTCGGGCTCGACGGCCATGTCGATACCGCAAATGTGCACCGTTCCCGATGTGGGGGCAATGATACCCCCCAGCATTTTGATGGTGGTGGTCTTTCCGGCACCATTGGGTCCAATGAAGCCGAAAATTTCACCTTTTGGAACGGTCAGATCCAGGGATTTGACAGCATGAATGGTCGCATAGCGTTTGGAGAGGTCCGATAACTGTATCATGATGTTCCCTGTGCCTCCGTATCCGTCACTTCCAGTCGGATTTTACCGATCACATCCATCAGGTCGAGCTGCCCTTCCAGGTTCCCGGTGGAGAACCGGACATGGGTGACATCTGCCGGAATTTGATTGAACAGCGCATCTACCGTAATCCATCTCCCGAGGAACAGTCGATTCCAGGCATGATAGTAAAATCGCCCCCTGAGATAGACCAATCCGGCTTCAATATCCGTGGGAATGCCGGCGGCACGGGCCATTGCGGCCAGCAGGACGGCATGCTCATTGCAATCCCCAGACCGGTTTTTCAGGGTGGCCAGTGCGTCGGGCATGGACACCACCGGACGCCGTTCTATATTTTCCTGAATCCACGAAACGAGTTTGCGAGTCTTTTCCAGAGGGGGATCGGTTTCGGACACGATGGATCCGGTCAACTCCCGGATCTGCCAGTGGTCGGATTGAATAAAGGGCGTCGGGGCCAGCAGATCCGGATCGATGCCGGTCAGGTCGGATTCGGTGATGTTCGGCGGCAGATGTTCCAAAGACTCTTTTTCAATGGACAGGCGCGTGCCCTCAAGGCGTTGCCTGCCGCCGTCAACGTCCAATCGGTTTAAGGGTATCCCCTGGATTTGAACCGCCAAGCGGTTCAGCCCATCCGGTTTTGAAAGGGTTACGTTTGAAGGAACCGATACCACACGGGCGAGATCCTGGCTGGCTGTAATCGGGAGTCCGCCCAGAGCCTCGTCGCGGCTGGTCTTGACCAGAGTGATGCCCAAAAGACCGGTTTGCTTGAGCACCTCGCCATCTTCAGCGATCCAGGCCTCCTGAACCATTCCCCTGTAATTGACCATCAGTCGGGAGGCCGGTATGGAATGATCTCCGCTCGTCCAGAGTTCCCGCCCGATGACGGTTACCTGAATGGGCTGTTGGGACATCGTTGTCGGGTCGAACACATGAAACACCATTTCCTTTCCGGGTTCGAGCCCGGCGGCCCTGACGGCATCGTACAATCCGGCGGCCAGCATCGGTTTCCGTTTGAGCGGGATGTCGATGGTGCGGGTCGACCCGGCCGACTCGGTGCGTACCTTGATGGTCTTCCCCTCAGTGGAGCCGTAGGCCTTGAACTCAAACCGCCCGGAATTGAGGAGAAATTGGAAGGAGATGAGGGAGAAATCCGATGCCAATCTTCCTTCTGTCTTCAGATCGACTTTGTGAACCATCCCCATGGTATTGATTTGCATCAGCATTGTCTGGGATAATACATATTCGTTGCCGCGCTGGGTGAGGCTGGTATGGGAGTAGCCAATTTTCCGATTGTTTTGGATGATGTTCAGCCAGGTGTCCCGTTCTACCCATTCCCCGGCGGGGAGGTCCTGAACGGTGGGGTTCGGCAGAATGCGTCCCGGCAAATCCACGCGCAGAGCAAAAAAAACGGAAAAAAAAGCCTCAAAAAAGAGCGCTCATAGCCAGTAGGGCGCCATTCGGCGGTTTATCATCATGAAGCGGCGTTTGAAGAAACGGACCATCATTTTCCTGACGTTAGGCGCTGTCAGTGCCGTTGCCGCGGCCGCCGGCTTTGGTCTCCACTGGTACGCCCGTCACACGGCGGCCTCGGTATTGGATCAGTTTGTGGGCAACGTCCCCTGGGTTCATCATGCAACGTACAGGGCCATGGACGTGGATCTGTTCGTGAAGGTCTGCAAATAAGTGACGTTTCCCTCTCGTTGGCCGGAGATGGTGGACCGGTTCGCATTGATCGGGTGGTCATCCACTCCATGGATCGAAACCACCCATGGCCGCTGCGCATGCATATCGAGTTCCAGGGTATTCAGCTTTCTTCCAAACAGATCCTTCATAATCCCAGGCTGCTCCCCCAGCTCGGATACGACACCCTGAGGAGTCGGGTGGAATGCTCCTACCGCTATGAGTTGTCCACGAAGACACTGATTCTGGAGCGGCTGCATGTCAACGTTGTCGATGCCGGATCCGCCACGATTTCGGCACGTGTTGGAAATCTTGATCTTGCCGCGCTCTTGTCGGGTCGGGTCGGAGACGCCACCGTTGCCGGTCGACTCGGAGGTATGCTGATCGAACAGGGCCGGCTGCATTATGTGGACGCTTCCCTGGTCGAACGGATGCTGTCCTCCGTTGCTCGATCCAGGGGCGTATCTCTGCATACATACCGTCAGCAGTTAGTCCGGAAAATCTCTATATTCCTGACAAAAGATCCCGGGAGCGGTGCCGGCCGGATCGGTGCCGCGTTGCTGGCGTTCCTAACACGGTCCACGCAACTTTTTGCCACTGTAGCGCCGGACCGCCCGATTGCCCTGTTCTGGCTCCTTTGGTTCCGGGATATTGAGAAACTCGTGGATCAGCTCGGGCTTCAGGTCTCTACTATTCCACCTCATGACCGGCGGTGAGCTCCAGATATCGCCTGGCATCCTCACTGCCCAGATCGGCCGCGATCTCAAAGTCTTCGATGGCCAGGCTGGTTTCTCCCGATAATAGGAACACTCGCCCCCGGCCGTAATAATAGAGGCCTCTTTTCGGATTGAGGGCAATCGCCTTTTCAATGGCCGCTATTGCTTCTGCGTACTCTCTCAGTTCCCCGTAGGAGACGCCCATCTGGAAATAGGCTTCGCTGCGCTGGGGATCCAGGGTGAGCGCCTTTTGAAAATATTGGATGGCCAATCGGTCGGCACCATAGGTGGTCGCCAGGGCGCCCTTTTCAAACCAATACACGGGATCCTCTTCCGGCTTCAGGGGGGCCTTTGGTTTGGCGGGCGCGTCCTTGGCATCGGTCTCCATCTTTTTCTTGGGTTGCTCCTTTTTCATCTTCTTGGTTGCCGCATCAAGCCGGGCAAAGTAGGCGACGAACGTGCTGATATCTCGGGTGGGAATGGCGGAGCGGGCGTAGGCACGTCCGTTTTCGATGTCGGCGGTAAAGGTGATCCGGCCGGTTTCCGGCAACGTCTCAACTACCTCCTGCATGTCGGGTAACATCCCCAGAATGCCGCCCATGTAGCTGCCCATGTCGACGTCTCCTGACATCAGGGGACCACTTGCGGGGGCCTTTTTCACGGCTTTGGCGATTTTAATAAGTTCCGCCATCCGCTTATCATCCGGGGCAACTATAAATCTATCGCCGACCATCGCCAGTCGGACTTCATAGTTCATCAGGGCATCCAAGGCGGTGTCGACCCCGGCATCATCGGCATTTGAAATTTTTCTCCGACAACCCGGTAACCTTCGACTTGAGTCGCCCTCGTACGGACCCACATGGGGCCGATGGTCGTCCCTTGCTGCTTTTCAAAAATCTTTTCAAAGGAACGGCCGTAGTTTTCCAGCCAGGGCAGATAGGTCTTTTCGATAAAATCGGCGGATTTGCCCGCGTCCTTCATCAGGGCGATCATTTCGAACGCCATCCCGCCGGTGCCAAAGGAGATGCCGCCGGCCATTTCACCGGTGAAATGGGCCATGAGGTCTTTCATTCCCTTTACATCGATGCCCATTTCTTTGTAGATCTCTCCAAACGCCGACAGAAAAATTTCCATGAGCCCCTCTAAATTGTACTCTCTGCTCCTGAAATTGACGTGATGGGTCGATACATATCCGTTGAGAGAGGTCTGCGTGTCGGTTTTGGTAATGACCCGGGAGAGGGGCGTGCCCGGTTGAGCGATCATCTCAAACAGGGTGCTGATTTCCGTGCTGTCCAGATTCACTCCGAAGGACAATGTCTGAACCTGGGCCATGGTGTCTATCATGCGCTTCAGTTTTTCGGGCGTCAGTCCCGCTTGGGTCATGTTATCGGCATTGGGAAGCGCATCCATCTTCAGGAGGCTCTCCCGGATCTGGCTTTCCCGCGTTTTCATAATTCGACCCAGGGCCACATCGACATTGACGGTCATGTCTCCGGGCTTCTGGAGTGCATTGACGAGCGCCGTCATGGCGCTCTCTGAAAAGGCTAGTGGTTGTCCCGGCGGCAACGGGAGCAGGTAATACCCCGGGCCGGGCTGCGCCCCGAAAGAGGCTGCAAAGCTCGGATTCGGATCGACAAAGGGTACGATCGCCGCGATCGCCGGTTGGGGGTCGAGGATTTCAATGCCGATGACTATCGGGCGGGAAGAATCAATCCAGGCGGTGCCCTGGAGCATTCCCCTGAGCATCATGGTGGGAGATTGGGCGGGATCTTTTTGGGCTGCGCCATAGAGCTGGTCCACAATATTGAGTGCGTCCTCGAAACGATTGATCTTGACGATGATATCCAGCCCCTGTACCGGGTGCTGGCTTACAGCCGCTGTTCCGGATGCCGGTTTGGTCGGTGTGGACGGGGTCTTTGCCGCTAGTGCCGGGCCAATGGCAACACTGAGAATCAGCAGACATATGATTGTCAGCATGCCAACGGGACCTCTATCACGAAGTGGTTTCATCGGTTTCTCCTATCCATATCGTGTGTTTCGCTGATCCGATGTCCGGATCAGCCAGACTTCCGTCTATTTTCTGGAAACGGTGGGTGCTTCCTGGGTCGGCAATTCCGCTGAAAAGAGCGCTCCAATAAAACTGCCGACGGCCACTTTACTTTTCAGACGGACCGGAATCCGGCGCTGGTCCGCCGTGACCCATACCTGGATTTTAGCATTCTTGTCCTTTTCAAATACGCCCCCAACCTCTTCTATCTCCGGTTCAACAAGAAAGGTATCATAGGTTCGCTTCCACAGTTTGACCTTCTGTCGCTTGACGACTCTTGCTCGACCGATGACGCATTTTTTCCCGTCGGTAACCGGCCGTTCCACCAGTTTCGTTTGAGACGGGTCCATGATGCGACTGAAGTAAAATGCCGTTAGCGGATCGAACGCGCCCGGTTTGATGGATATCGGCTCCTCGGCCTTCCCGAAATCGATCCATTGGGCCTTCATGTTCTCCCAATCAAACCGGATTTCAGCATCCCGCTTGGTATTGTTTACGGAGTTGACCTCCTTGTAGAGCACGGATTTCGTTACCCCCATGTCGCAGTAAGCGTCGATACGCTGTCTAACTTTGTAGAATACATCGACAAATGAATTGGTCCGGACGGTCATGACAAAATGGTGGGCCATTTCTCCGTTGATGTTTTCAGGGGGAAGTACTTCCAAAACGGCTTTTCCGGCCGGAAACATACCCCATCTAAGTTTGAACGTCAGTTTCTCTCCGACGGTAAACGGCGGGGGTGCCCGGTCGGGGTTGCCTCCGGCTCCCGCCGCTACCGGCAGGCCGAAGGCAAACACGAGGATCAGATACACAACGATCCGTCGACGCTGTAGTCCTTTGAGTTGGATTTTCATTCGGGTAGTGCTCCTTTGGATTCTCGGGGTCGATCGAGAATCCTTAATATTATACAGTTTTTTGGGTGGTGTTGGCAAACTGGGAATCCTCTCGGGGAAGTGATGTTTAAAACCGTCGGATGTTTCGGGTTGCCGCCGTCGTCCCCGGCCACCGGTCTTCCATCCGTTCCCGCCTTGACAGAAATCGGGTTTTTCTACATAGTTTAGTACGTGATAACGTGACTGTCCAACCCGAGTATACGAACCATGCCGGTCGAGGCCACAAATCCTTTCGAAGACGTATCCCGCCGCCGGTTTTTAAAAAAAAGCGCGTTTTGGGCCGGTGCTGCGGTGACGCTACCTGCCTGGCTGGGGCGATTGATCCGGCAGGCGGGCGCTGCTGTTTCAAACACCACCACAGTTCAGTTACTTCGAGACGCCCCCGTTGCCCGTTATTGGGTCTCCACCCGGACGGCAGGGGTCGACTGCCTCCGGTGCCACCGATCCGACGAATCGTTGGCAGACAACCCCCACGAGCAGGGCGAGGTGATCATTAAGTGCGAGCTCTGCCCCCAGGAATGTCTGATTCGAGAGGGAGAGCGGGGGCGATGCCGGACACGCGTTCATGTGAACGGCCAGCTGCGGAGTCTGGTATACGGTCATCCTGTCTCCGTGCATGTGGATCCGATCGAGAAAAAGCCCTTCTACCATTATCGTCCGGGGTCCCAGGCGTTCTCTTTAGCGACCACCGGTTGCCCACTGAGCTGCAAATTCTGCCAGAACTGGCAGATTTCCCAGGCCAGGCCGGAAGACTTTTCATCGGAATTTTATCCCCCCGGCGTCGTGGTGCACAGCACCGAAACGCGCGGCGTACCGATTATCGCCTACACCTACAATGAACCCACTGTTTTTGCCGAGTATTTAACCGATATCGCTCGTCTGGCAAAGGAACGGGATATCCAAAACGTCCTGATCAGTTGCGGCTTCATAAATCCGGATCCGCTGACAGAGATGTGTGGGGTGCTGGACGCCATTAAAATCGACCTGAAAGGCTTCAGCCGCGATTTCTACCGACATGTCTGCGGTGCCGAACTGGAACCGGTGTTGCGAAGTATCAAGGCCGTGGCGGGGCGTGGCGTTCACTTGGAACTCGTCAATCTGGTGGTTCCAACACTGAACGATTCGGATTCCATGCTCCGGGATCTGATCCATTGGGTCCTGAATGAAGTGGGGCCGGATGTACCGATACATTTTACGCGCTTCCATCCGGATTACCAGATGCGGAATCTTCCCCCGACACCTGTAGCGACATTGGAGCGGGCCTATGATATCGCCAGGGACAGCGGGCTCCATTACCCCTATGTGGGCAACGTGCCCGGCCATCCCGGAAATAACACCTACTGTCCCTCCTGCGGGAAAGTGGTCATCCGCAGAACCGCCTTTTTCGTTACCGGTGTTTACATAGAACAGGGTAAGTGCAAATTTTGCAAGGCACAGATCGCCGGAGTGTTCCATCCGGGAGGAGATACCCACTCATGATCCAAAGAATTATGGGCGGCACCCTTGCCCTACTGCTTTTGGTGACGGTCAGCCCGAACCTGGCCGCGGACCTGGTTCGGGAGCCTGCCGTGGCCGGTCGCTTCTATCCCAAAGATGCTCAGAAATTGATGAAAGCCGTTCATCTGTTCATGGGTGAGGCCGCCGGGCCCGTCCATGAAAAACCCGTGGCGCTGATCTCACCCCATGCCGGGTATGTGTTCTCCGGCCAGATCGCCGCCGATGCATACCGCCAGGCCGCCGGCCATGGGTATGATCTTGTGGTGCTGCTGGGTGCCCCGCACACCGTGCCTGTGGACGGTGTCTCCATCTATTCGGGAAAAGGCTATCGGACACCGCTTGGTGTGGCGGAGATCGACCAGACGACGTCCAGGGCGTTGATCGATGCAGATCCCGGTTTTTTCTTCTATCCGGAAGCCCATCACAACGAACATTCCATTGAAGTTCAGATTCCATTTATACAGGTGCTTTTTCCGAATGCGAAAATCGTCACCGCCCTGATCGGAACCCATGACCGGAAGCTCGTCTCTAAATTCGGGAGGATCCTGGCCAGAGCGGTAAAGGCCAAGAACGCCCTAATCGTTGCCAGTACCGATCTGTCCCATTATCCCCGGTACGATGACGCTGTTCGGGTGGACGCCCGGACCCTCGAAGCTTTCCGCACCATGGTCCCGGCCACCATAGAGGCCGCCCTGCGGGAGAATGGAACCAAGCAGATACCGAATCTGGCGACATCCGCCTGCGGGGAAACGGCGGTATGGGCCGCTGTTGTCGCCGCCAGACAGCTGGGTGCGGAATGCGCCAGGATTCTCAGCTACGCCAATTCAGGGGACAGTGCTGTCGGCAGCCATGACCGGGTGGTCGGATACGGGGCCATGTCCCTGTCCAGAGATCCTGAATGCCAACCGGTTCCAGAGCCCGCATCCCCGTCCGAGCAACGGACATCCGAACTGAACGTCGAGCAAAAACGCCGTCTTCTCGAGCTTGCACGAAACACCATAAAATATGCGCTGTATACCGATATCGTGCCCCTTCCACGCAGCGGCGACAGGCATTTGACTCAGCCCAGGGGCGCATTTGTCACGCTAAAGAAAAAGGGCCGACTGAGAGGGTGCATCGGTCATATGGCTGAAGACAAACCCTTATGTCAGGTCGTGTGCAGCATGGCGCTTCAAGCCGCGTTTAACGACCCTCGGTTTCAGCGGCTTCAACCCCAAGAGCTGTCGGATATCGACATCGAGATTTCCGTGCTGACCCCGTTTCGACAGGTGCCCGACGCCGGATCGATTCGCGTGGGTATCGATGGCGTTCGATTAAAGAAGGGCAACCGGGTCGCCGTATTCTTACCCCAGGTTGCCGCCGAACAGGGATGGGATCGGGATGAAATGCTCGATCAGCTCTGCCGCAAGGCCAGTCTCCCCGCCGGCAGCTGGAGAGAAGGCTCTCAGCTTTATACATTCCAGGCCGAGATCTTCAGTGAAGCGGAACTCGCCCACCATATCTACTCTGACCCATAAGATTCTCGTTCTCCCAAAGTTATCATTGCCCAAAAGATCTCAAACGAACTACACTGTTTAAACGGCGCTACGATCCGGTGGTTATTTCAGGCACTTTAGGCATTTCCGTGCCGGTAAAACGACAGAAAGCACCGCTCTCAACGGCATGACCCGGTATGTACCATAAATGACTTTCTCCCTCTTCATTGTCGGTTTTATCTCCATATTCAGCCAGGTGGCCATCTTACGTGAATTGAACGTGGCCTATTACGGGGTTGAGCTGATCTACATCCTGGCCATAGGCTTGTGGATGTTCTGGTCGGCCTTGGGGGCCGCCGTGGGCCGGCGCACCCACCTGCCTTCCCCTGAACGATTGGGCTGGCTGTTTGTCCTGTTTGGCCTTCTGCTGGTCGCCGAAGTGGCTTTTGTTCGGGGGATACGCTTGATCTTGGGCGGCATCCCTGGAACGTATCTTCCCTTCGGAAGGCAGATGATCGGGATGACCATTGCCCTGTTTCCCGTTGGTGTGGCTTTGTGTTTGGCGTTCCAATGGGCCGCCAAGATCTATGTCTCTCGCGGCAACCGAAGTCTGGCCATGGCTTACGGCATTGAAAGCTTGGGCGCTATCCTGGGAGGGGTGCTCGCTACGGCGCTCATGGCGATGGGAGTATCGAATTTAGCATCCTTGATGCTGTGTTCCCTGGTCGCGGTGGGAACCGCCTTAGCTCCTCTCGATGGGGTGAGACATCGCTGGGTGACCATTGCGGCTGCCGCAATCTTGATTGTTTTACTGGCCGGTCTGGCGATGGTGAACCGACTGGACCGAACCATGACCGCCTGGAACCATCCGGATCTTGTCGAAAGCCGGGATACGCCGTACAGTCGAATCACCCTGGCCGGTCGAGAAGGCCAGTTGGTGGTTTTTGAGAACGATGTGCTCAGCTTCGAAACGGAAGGCACGACCGCCGAAGAATTTGTCCACTTGAGCGCCTTGAACCACCCGGCACCGATCCGTGTATTGGTATCCGGGGGTGGTGTGGAAGGACTGATCCATGAGGTCCGGAAACACGGCGCGGTATCCATCGATTATGTGGAAATCAACCCGGATCTTCTGAAACTGGCCCGACGTCATCTTCCCGAGGCATTCCGCGCGGAGAACGCCCGCATCATTGAAGCCGATCCCCGATCGTTCCTTAAAACAGCAGACCCCTATGATCTGATCCTCAACGGCATGCCGGAGCCGGTGTCCGGCAGCACCAACCGGTTTTACACCCGTGAGTATTTTTCGCTCTGCTCTGAAAAATTGGCCCCCAACGGCATATTCGCCTTTCGATTACCGTCCCTGGAAAATCTCTGGACAACATTTCTGACCTATCGGAACACCAGCATTTACAATGCCCTGAAAGCCGAATTTGATGATGTGGTCGTGCTGCCCGGAGCAACGAATACCTTCATCGCCGCCAATGGACCGCTGACGCGAGATCCGGCATTACTTGTGGAACGATTCCAAACAAAACAGATCCGCAGTCGCCTAATCTCAGATGGGTATGTGCGCTACGCGTATACCAATGGCCGTTTCTCCGAAATTGCGTCGTTGCTGGCGTCCACCGATGCCCCGGGGAACACGGATGGACGGCCCATCTGCTATCAATATTCGACGTTGCTGTGGCTATCTAAGCTGTTCCCGGACATCATCAATCAGAATCCCGCACAATTGCGGGCATCGGCGTTGTGGATTGCCGCCGCTGCCTTGCTGCTGGCCGTACCGCTCATGCTTTTCTTTTCATATCGAAGCCGTATCGGACCCGGCCGGGTATTGACGGTGTTTTGCGCCGGATTGCTCGGTATGGTCGCCGAGACACTGCTGATTCTCCATTACCAGGTGAAAAGCGGGGTATTGTTTCAGAATATCGGCGTTCTGTTGACCGCCTTCATGGCGGGGTTGACCATCGGCGCCATGGGGATGGCCAGATTTCAACCGGTCCCGTCGCGCCGGACCGGAAAGGCGATTGCGGCGGGGTTCGGACTATTCAGCCTGTTGCTCGTCTGGGTCTTAAAAGGCGGCTGGGCCGGTTCTCTCGGCGCGGTAAGTAGTTTATTGTTTATTTCGGGAGCGTTGGTGGCCGCACTGTTCGCCCATGTTTCCTTAGCCGTCGGTACCGATCAGAAAAGGGCGGTCTCGCCCCTTTATGCATCGGATCTACTTGGGGGCTGTATCGGAGCCATCATTGCCGGCCTGATTCTGATCCCCTTTTTCGGAATGGACCCGGCCGCCCTAATGATGATATTGGTTTCGGTGGTTGTGTTCTTCCTAATATAATCTCTTCATGACCTCTTGGTCTGTTTTGGCTTGATTCTTGGAGACCCATCGCATGGCTTTTCTGACGACGACTAGCATGATCGGAGCTGCCGTCGGTTTTCTAATCGGCGTCGGCGGATATATTGTGATCAAATTCTGGATTCAACCGATAAAAAGATATGGAAAACTCAAAAACCAACTCTCGGCGGCTCTGGAATCCTATCCGGCCATGCTCAAAGAAAAGGAAACGATTGCCGCCGGTTCGACGGCCAAATTGTTTCGACAAAGTGCGTCGGATCTGACCCATGCTTACGAGCATGACCTACCGAGCTGGTACAAGATTAAATTGGGAAGCCGCGGCGAGAGGCCCACTGAAGCATCCCGATGGCTGATGAAACTGGCCAATACCAAACATGTGGATCATGCCGACAAGCAGATCGCATCGGTCAAAGAACTGCTATGCTTATAAGCCCAAACACAAAACACCCAATAACAAAATTCAAATCACAAATTACAAATAACAAGCAAAAAAAATAACAAATCACAAATCACAAAAGACAAACAACAAGAGACAAATAACAAAACACTAAACACCAAAAACGAAAAACGATAAACTGAATACCAAACACCAAACGCGACACACAAAACAGCAAATACCCAGTACCGAGTGCCCAATACCCAACAGCGAGTACCCAATGTCATGAAAGTCATATTTCACAACGCTTTCTATCAGACCTATACATCGGACCCGGCGGCGGCCAAGGGGCGTATGGAGGCCGTTGTCGATACCATCGCTGAAAAGGCGGAATTTGTTGATGCGGAAGCGGCGACGGCCGAGCAAATTGCCGCCGTGCATTCAGCATCTCTGATCCGTGAGGTGACGATTTGGGGCTCTATGGGATTGCCGCTTTATCAGCAGGAGGGGCAATTCAATCGGCCCGCATTGGGCTCGATGAGCCATGCTTCGGCCTGATCCGACCACCCGGGCATCATGCCTCAGCCGCTTCGTTCTGGGGATTCTGTTATTTTAATAATATGGCGATTGCCCTGACCGAATTGAAACGGAAACGGCATATCCAGTCCGCATTTGTGCTCGACTTCGACCTGCACTACGGTGATGGCAATGTGAACATCCTGGAAAAGACCGATTTTGCGACCGTGTTAAACGTGGAAGCATTCAATCGGACCATCTATCTGACTGAGGTGCGTCAGCAACTGGAAACGTGCGAGGCAGATATCATCGGTATTTCGGCAGGCTTCGACAACCATCGGGAAGATTGGTGAGGACTGCTTGAAACCGAGGACTATGAAGAAATGGGAACTTATGTGCGCCGTGCAGCAGAACGAAATCACGGCGGGTTTTTTGCCATCCTGGAAGGCGGTTACAATCACGATGTATTGGGCCGGAACGTTCTGGCGCTGATGAAGGGAATGAGCGGGGATTGATTTTGGATTTTGGAATGCCGATTGTTGATGAGCTTAAAGCTCAAAGCTTGTCCGCCCGTGGAGGGCTAAAAGCTGAAAGTCTAAAGAAAACAAATGACATTCCGCGGAGCGGAATAAATGACCTAATGAGGCCGCCGACGGATTCGACATGCTCACCGCAGACAGGCGGCAAGGGAATTTTTTGGTCAACCGGCTTCGGATGGGTTTTTTTAAAAAAACCTTCCCTCCCTGTACGGACCGGGGACAAGGGTGACACGTGTTCGGAGACATAGGTAACACTTTTCGTGTTTCATTGTTCTTTTACATTTAGTTGCGCAATCTTCTGGTTGCA
>Ga0056120_1000050_pt1 | contig 23284 bp, 21 predicted proteins | sample WorMettaBAHAMAS2_FD_71121 | JGI IMG/M metagenome (GOLD analysis project Ga0056120, IMG submission 71121) | Marine gutless worms symbiont microbial communities from Max Planck institute for Marine Microbiology, Germany - Olavius tantulus BAHAMAS.2 ...
GCTTTGAACTTTCAACTCGTCACCTGACCCACGACCCCCGACCCCCGACACCCGAATCCAGCCTGCCGGGTCGAAGTTCCAAAGGAGCGAAGCCCGGTATCCACATCCAGTATCCAGAATGCATCCTGTATCCTGCTTATACCGGCAAGCCGGAAAGCGGCTCGTCAAACGCGCCGCCTGCCGACAGGCCCGGCTTAAGGGCGCCACACCAATATGCGAAATGGTGCCTAAGGACACCTACTTTTCATCTACCGGATATTTCGCCCGGAACCATTCTCTCCAGCCGCCTTTCAACGCGTAGACGTTATCAAAACCCTGCTTTTGAAGTTTCCGTGCCACACTGGCACTGGTATACTCGTTCGGTCAGGCGCAATAGAGAACGAATTTTTTATCCTTTGAATAGTTTCCAGCCCATTTCTTTACCTTGCCAGCATCGACTCGGACGGCGCCCTGGATTTTGAACTCGCTGGAATCCCAGTCCCGACCTCTCCGAACATCGAGGACCACGACATCCGCATCGTTCAAGATCGGTTTGAGCTCTTCTTTCGTCATCAACTGAACTTTTTTGGCCACTGCCGTTGGGACAAAGGCCGAACTTCCGACCGCCAGCACCATTAGAATGATCAGTGAAACATGAAACATGCGTCGCATGGTAGGTTCTCCTTAAAGTTTGAAGTTCATACAAGTGTCACGGGTGAACGGATGGTGAGTGGTTTTTCGACATCCGTTGATCGTCACGTGTTGCATAATAGCCGACTCCGAAAACCAACACGGTAACCGCTACCGTAGCGGCTACTAAAAACAGCGCCATCTGTTTTGGATCCGGCTCCAGCAGCATGAGACCAGCCGCCCCAAAGGCGGATCCGATAAAGGCGAAACCCTTTAAAAGGGCTAACGGAGACGTCCCACCTCTGTCTGTTTCTCCAAGGCGGGTGCGACCGCTCCAGTACGCCGCTACATGTATACTCATGTAATAGATCAGCCAGAGTACCATGCCGCTCCGAATCCATGTCTCCAGAAAGGGCTCCCCGGCAAACCCCAACAACATGATAAACGCGCTGGCGCCGGCGGTGAAAAGAAGGATGGTAACACGGATTTTTCCGGCCGATGGTACGTCAAAAGGTCCTGCCAGTTTCGCCGCTGTGGAACTCATGGAGAATAACATCGCGTTGACCGCAGCGAAGATCCCGGAAATGGCAACCGCTCCCATGATGAGTCGCCCGGGTTGCCCGAGCGCCTTTCTGGCCACAATCATATGCGGAATGGTGCTCGATTCGAGTTTGGCGGCGGGAACGACCGACATGGCCGCCCAGCCCCACAAGGCCAGCACCGCACCACCAGCGATAAGTGCCATTGCCAGCCCGTGCGCCGTTTGATGCGCATCCGGTCGGGGCTCCCGACCGGTATAGAGCCCCATGTCAAATCCCACCAGTACAATCACGGCAGCGGCGAGGTACCGGTAGTCTAGTCCGGACATGCTTTTGGAGACCGTCGGGGTACCCGCCGATTGAAACAGACCCGCGATGGCCAGAACCAGCAGACCGGTGCCCGCCAAACCAATGGCGACGACCTGGATGGATGGAACGGCTTGGGGACGGAACAGATTAATCAGAAGGACCGCGGCCAGTAGAAGATAGGCAAAGGTAAAATTCGGAAACCAGTAGACAAAAACTTCGTTAAACACAAACCCGGCGGTAACGACCAGGCCTGCACTTGCGCAGATGGCAAAAGGCAATTTGCCGCCAAGAAGAGCGACCGCTGCCCGTCGGTTTCCGAGGAATTTCTGGAACCCCCGAATTGGATCGCCCGAGGTGTCATGCAGTTCCCGAAAACTTTGTACCGTGCCCAAGTGAACCAGAAAGGCCAACGGTAAGGCCAACATGAGAAGGATGCCGAGCACCCCCAGTCCATTGCCGAACAGCACCAGGGTGTCCGGGGCAAACATCAGACCCATGGCGAGGCCAATGATGAAAATGTGGGGCGAATGCGCCATGCTGAATTAGGCTCCCTCCAGGAAAAGAGTGTTGATCATCAAGTCGAAAAAAAGACGAATACCTTACACTTGGGATGTAAATGGCGATCAAATTGGTTCTCATGTTGCCCGGGCTAGGATTGGATAGACGGTATTAGAGGTGGAATGAAACCAATATCGCTTCAACCTATTGATAGAGAACAGAAAAGGCAGGGTCTGCATCGGCCCTGTCTTTTTTCCCGGTAAAAAGGGAATTGAAATTCACCCTTGTTTATGAGAAAAGTGGCGACTGTCTAACGGTTTTCCCAAAATGACGAACCGATGGTTATAGCCTTAATAATGCCCGAAGAATCTAAAATCATTGAAGAACTTTCCCAGAAGATCGCCGACCTGGAAGCGACTCTGGCCCAAAATGAAGCGGCTCGGGCCAAGCAGAAACGGCTGGCGGCGCGCACCATCGAGGCTCAAAAAATTCAGGCCCTTGCCGGCCTGGCAGGGGGCATCGCCCACGAGTTCAACAATGCCCTCAATGGCATTTCCGGCAATCTGGAGTTGCTCGCCCTGGACCGATCCGAGGACGAATCCATTCAGCGATATTCCGAGCGGATGATGATTTCGGTGAAGCGGATGGCCGAACTGACCCGAAAGCTGGTTGCTTACGCCCGGGGCGGCAAATATCAGATTCAACACGTGCTGTTAGACGAGTTTATCGAATTCGCCATTCCAACGCTCGAAACGGATATTGATCCGAACATTCAAATCGATTTGAATCTGGCATCGGAATCTCTGGCTGTGGAAGCCGATGTGACCCAGCTGCACATGGTCTTTGCGGCGTTGATGCGAAATGCTGCGGAAGCTATCAAAGGGCCTGGCAGAATTCAGATCCTAACCCATCGAGCCGCCGTAAGCCACGATATGGCGATCAACTACCCGGGACTCCATCCCGGGGACTATTCATGCCTGATGGTCACCGACACGGGCGACGGAATGGACGAACACACCCTCAGGCGGATCTGCGAACCGTTTTTCACGACGAAATTTCCCGGCAGGGGTCTGGGAATGGCGGCTGCCTACGGCATCGTGAAAAGCCATGGCGGATGGATCGGCGTCGAATCCACCATGGGCCAAGGTACCCGGGTGTTCCTGTATCTACCCTGGATCGAAATCGACGAAAACCTCCGCTGGAACCATCAACTCAACCTGCCTCTCCAGTATTTCTCATCCTAACCATCTATTAACCGAACCCATATCCAAATGATACAATCCTAGGATTTCATTTCCGGAAAAAATTCTACAGGCCTATAAACAAAAATAAGGAATGAGCCAACCCCCTCCTACTGGCTCCCTTCTGGTTCGGCACGGCTCACCACGAGCCGCCAGGGAGGGCGAAAATATCGTCCTCCCCCTTGATGTGGGTGAGGCGCGGGGGGGTGAAAGAATTGCAGAGTACCGTACCTTAGTTTTGTTTATAGGACCGTGATTCTATGACCCGAAACATGATGGTTGGGAGACGGTTTTATGACGGAGAAATATTTCAAAAGGGAAAGCGCCCTGTTCATGGTCAATATGGAAAACTACAAGGTCTATATGTTGATCGGAGATTGCTGGGTCCGCATCACCGATCCGGAAATCCGGGCGACCATCCGACTCCGGGCCTCCGAAATTCCCAAAGCCGAAGCCATGGCTTTGGTCGTCAGTCATCAGAACGCCCCGTTACCCCCGATGGTAGAGGCCCCCATGCCATGGATGGCGCCCCGACGGAATCATCCCGAGCCTTCAAATTGAATATCGCACATCGCCAGAATCAGACTCAGTTTCTATGGGACGGGTCCGGCAATCGGATGGGGCACCTTTCCGTGGGAGACGTGGAAGGTACCCGCGAGATTCGGTCGTGTGATATGTCGGAAAATGGATAATCATATGGTTCTGCCGCACCGGATACCTGGGTAACCTCTGATGCTCCCGGAAAATCTCATCGCCACATATGGCTATCTTGCTCTATTCCTGGGTACCATTATCGAGGGGGAATCATTTCTGATTGCGGCCGCCGGCCTGGCCGGATATGGGTATATGCATTTCCCCCAGATCTATCTGGTGGCCGTTGCAGGAGCGGTCACCGGCGATCAGTTCTTCTTTACGGTCGGTCGATATCGGGGCCGCCGGATTCTGCAAAGAAAGCCCACCTGGAGTGTGCAAGTTGAAAGAGCATTCAGGCTAACCAGCCGTTATCACACCCTTTTGGTGCTAATTATGCGGTTCCTCTACGGCTTTCGAATGGTCCTTCCGTTTGCCATGGGGGTTGGCGGGTTCGATCCGAAGCGATTTCTGATCCTGGATCTAATCGGTTCCTTGACCTGGGTCGCGGTTATTTCGCTTATCGGGTATGGCTTCGGGAATATTTTTCAGGCGGCAACGTCAGATACCGGAGGGCACTGGGTAGGGTTGGCCATCGGCTTCTGCTTCGCATGCGGTGCACTGGCGTATGGGTTGCGGATATTTTACCGGATGGTGTTCCAGAGGATATGCGATGCACCGGCAGACGGGGAAATTCCAGATGGCATCCCGAACGAAGGGGCACGAGACCAGGGCAGATCGCCGTCGAAACCAGCTCACGACGCGGACCAAGCCGCAGCGTAATGCTGTCATCCGGAGTGCCTTTCAGCCAAACATCCTCCGATTAATCGGAACTTTCGGGCCCGCCCGCATCGGTTTCCGGTCGCACCAGAAAAAGGGAGACAAACCTGGGATCCAGGCCGTCCGACGGGACTTCCCCCAATTCCTCTTCCAATTCCTGAAAGATGTTTTCGAAAAAGATTCCGAGGGTTTCTGAAATTTCCGCTGCCGTCATTCCGCTTTTCTCTGAAGTCCATTCGAGAAAAGCCGTTTTCATGGATCCACCGATATGCTTCCGTCGCAAGGGGCGCCCTTCCGATGCATCTGAAAAAAGTTCTTTGAAAAAAGTTGTGAATTCCGCCAGGGACAGACTCGGATCGGTGGGTGCCGGGGTTCCGACGGCATCGAGCCCAAGACAGCGCCGCGCCCAGAGGGTCAGAATCAATTTTTTATGGGTTAGAAATTGCCCGGGCTTGAACGCGATGCGGGTATCCATTCGCGAAAAGAGGTGGTCCAACGCGATGATGCCATTTAACTGCGCGGCGGTGTGATCGACATCCGTTTCCGTACGGAATTCCCGGTACCGTTGCCCGGTTGCCGTGCGGTCGAAAAACAGCGGCTTTTTGAGAAACAGCCCCCCCAATACACCGATCCAATCTTCATCCCAGAAGCTCAGCGGAAGGCCTGCCCGTTCAAACCAGGACTCCCGGCGCCATTGCTCGGCACTCCATTTCAGGGCCAATACCTGCCCGAAACCGATCCGAAACAAGTGTATCAGCGAATATCGCTCTAGGATCCGGGCGGCGCGCCCCCCGGCACGACGGCGATCTGTTTCGTCAATCAGACTTGAAAGTCCGATATGGATGTATCCGCTGGCTTTTTGCACCGCCACCCGGAGTTGCTCCCGATCCCTTACCTGCATCTGGTCGGCGGACAGAAGTCGGTTGCACAATCCTGCGAACTCGGCCTGCAGTTGAAACAGTATATCTTCCGAGGCAACCGCCCTCAACCCTCGGGTGAACAGGTTGTCGTCTTCGAGCATCTCCGCGGAAACCTGCGGGACCTGCACATCCAAGATCGCGTCCGGTTCATGACGGATCGTTTTCTGGGACTGCCGGGCCAGGTCTTCCGGCCGAAGCGATTGGTAGACGCCGATCGCTTCATCAAAGGGGAGAAACCCTTTTTCAGCAAGACGCACGTTTCGCTGTCGGAACAGCTCTTCTTCCGCCTCTGCCGGAAGTATCCTGCCGCTTTCCAGCAGAAACGTTTGAAAACGAGCATGATCGTGGTCCGCCAGAAAATCCAGCAACCGCGTGATGACCTTCTCCCGGTCCAAGCCGGATTTTTCTTCTTCCCATGGATCCGGCGGGGCCGGTAAAAAACGATAATAATAGACATCGTCAAAGGTGTGAAAGTCCTTCCCCAATTCGGACGGGTCCTGATCATGCTCCCGGACCTTCACTTCGATAACGTGATGGAGGAACAGCTTGATAAATTCGGACTTCTCCTGGTACACCCAACGGACCAGACGCTGCGGATCCGCTTTTGTCAACAGATTCAGCCAGTGGGTAGCGGACGGCATCTGTATCCGGTCCCGATGCCAGATGTCATGATCGAGAACATACTCCCACTGCTTCTCGTTGGCCAATTTGAGAAGTGGGCCGGCATCGTCCGGGCCGATGCCATGCAACAGAAAATAGAAGTCTTCCTCTGGAAATGAGTGCACCAGGGCGGCCGGATGAGGCTCCTCGAGGATGCGTTGAATCGTTTTTTCAGGTGGGAGGCCGAGTACCTCCTGCCGGACCGCTGAAAGGCGTTTTATGCGCTCGATGGGCAAGGTATTGTTTTGTTCTTCCATGGGCTGCGTCCTCGACAGACAAAGTTCCTCTACAGCGATTATAAGAATGCCATTCCGATTCGATTCAGGATAACGATTTACCGCAGAGCCGCGAAGGACGCAAAGGTGATGCTACGTTTGCTTTTCGCTGAGAGGCCGAAAAGCAAACGGACTCCCGCCATAAAGTACCGAATTGTCCTGCTCTTGTGAGAGAGCTCTTCTCCAGAATCCCCCTCTCAGTGATTCTGGAAAAATAGATACCTTCTCTGCGCGCCCTGCGCCTCTGGGTTAAGAATTTTTTTATGTGTGGTTTCCAATCCGCTTCAATCGGAACATGTTTATGGCAACCACTATAATCTTGGCCGAAGCGGCTGAAGGTAAAAAAGGTTCCATATCGGGTACGGCCCCTCTCGGTGAGCGTCACGGCCCCGGGTTAGGTTGCGGCCTTTCCAGCCGGGCGCGAGTGCCACGGCGCGAAATTAAGCAGTATCAGCATACCGGGAATGGCCATCAGGGTACAGAAGATAAAGAACCATTCCCAACCCATGGTTTTGGCGAGCATCCCGGTGGGAGCCGAGGCAACGACCCGTGGTACCCCCATGAGACTGCTAAGCAGAGCGTACTGGGTTGCGGTAAACCGTTTGTCGGTAATAGACGCCATAAAGGCCACAAACGCGGCGGTACCCATCCCGCTGCTGAGATTTTCAAATGCGATCACGCCGGACAGCAGTGGAACACTGGCCCCCACACCGGCCAGAACCGCGAATCCCGCAGTGGATACCGCCTGGAGTATGCCGAACACCCAGAGACTCCGGTGAATACCAAGGCGGATCATGATCACACCGCCGATCAGACTGCCACCCAACAAGGCCCAGAACCCGAACAGTTTCACCACGGTGCCGATCTGGGTCAGCGTAAAGCCGATATCCAGGTAAAACGGAGTGGTCATGGCACTGGCCAACGTATCTCCGATTTTGTAGAAGAGAATGAATGCGAGCACCCAGATCGCTCCGTCCCGACGAAAATACTCCAGTAATGGTTCAATGACGGCATCCCGCAAGGTCCTGGGAGTACCCGGCGGCAACGGCGGTTCACGGCACAACAGGGTCGTCAACACACCGGAAATCAGGCAGGCGGCCATGATCAGATACACCGATGAAAACGGAATGTGATCCGCCAGGATCAGTCCACCTACGGATGCCAGAAGCATCCCGAACCGGTATCCGTTGATGTACAGGGAAGAGCCCAAACCGAGCTCTTCGTCGGCCAGGTCCTCACGGCGGTAGGCGTCGATTACGATATCCTGGGAAGCGCTGAAAAACGTCACCAGAAAGGCCACAAACGCCACCATCCAGGGAGCTTGTCCCGGATTGGTCTGACCGAGGCCGGAAATCGAGATCATCAGCGCAATCTGGGCGACCAAAAGCCATCCGCGACGACGCCCTAAGAAAGGCAGCGTGAAGCGGTCTAGAAACGGCGCCCATAGGAATTTAAGGGTATACGGCAGCCCTACCAGGGCCATCATGCCGATGACGGCCAGATCCACCCCTTCTATTTTCATCCACGCCTGGAGGACGGTAATGGTGAGCAGAAGCGGTAATCCGCTGGAAAATCCCATGAGCAGGGCGACCAGCATGCGGCCGCTAAAGATGACGCGTATCAGAGGTGTGCGTGTGCCAAAGCCCACTGGACATCATACCTTGCCGGGATGTGGAGAATGGAACCGAGAAGGATTAAACCGCAACACGGCCCGAGGATACGGGCGCTCAGGGCAACTTCGCCCGAATATTGCACGCCATCGTTTCAGCCTTCTGCGGATAAGATGGCATATCGAAGCCTTACTGCCGGTTCTGGTTGCCGGAGAACCCCTCAAGCTGGGACGGGGTAGTAATCGGCCCGAACGCCGCCTTCAGTGCCAGGAGGCCCTCCCGCTGCTCGGCCAACACCTCAAAGAGCCGTTTCGGGGTACTGGGGTTCTCCCCATAGGCAGCCGACTGAAGTTCGATGCGGGCCACAATGTTCTCGATGTAGATGGAAAACTGCTGGATATACAGGTCTTCCGGATATTCCTTGTCCACGATCTCATGGAAGAGCCGCTTTAAATCACCGTATTTCGGGAGGTAGCCGATGGGCGATTCAATCGCCTCGACGTCTCTGTGGGCAAACAGCTCCAGCCAGGCCAGCCAGGCTTTCACATCCCGCTTCTCTCCCAACAGCTTTTTGGAAGTGCCCCCCCTTGCTTCATGGGTGAGGAAGTAATTGAGCCCGGCCATGACCGGCCGCTTGTTGTCTGCAATGGCATTGTTGCCGAAAAACCGGAATTGGGCGTCCATGTAGTCTGCCAATGCGCCCGGGATAAACGGGGCGTTGGCCCAGGGTGCACGCTTGACACCGGTAGCACCGACTTCGGTGGCGGTGGCCGCCGACACGATGCAGGCTCCGATGGCCACACCGTGATCGGAGTTTTTTCCCACCCAAACCGGCGGCATGGTATCGCTGTCTCTGCCGCTGTAGGTGACCACCCGGGTTTCCACCCCCGCACCACTCTCGGCCTGGTTCGAATAATTGGCAAGAGAGGTTGATGCCACCGTGCACCGGGCATTGGGATGGGAAACGGGTACCGGCTGACCCTGGTTATCGGTCATCCCTCGATGCCACTCCCCCTGGAAATTGACACCCTTTTCCGGCATGGGATCACCGTCTCCGGTCCAACGGGGCACGCCGTCATCGGTTATCAGCACGTTGGACCAAATCACTTCATGGCCGGGATAACGCAAGACCTCCATCAGCTTCGGATCCCCCTCCCAGTTCACGTCTTCCACAATGCCGAAGATACCGCGCTCCGGATTGACCGACCGGACCGTGCCGTCTCCGGCAATCCACATCTGCGCCAAATCGTCTCCAACGAAATGGGACCCGGCCATGGCGGTAGTGGTTTTCCCACATCCGCTGGGTGCGGCACCGGTGATCCAGGTAATCCGGCCGCCGGGACCGTCGATCCCGGTAATAAACATATGCTCGGACAGTTCGTTTCCCCGGTTTTCGTAGACCGCTTTGTCCACGGCAAACCGGTGGTTCCCTTTTTTCATCAACAGGGTATTCCCCGCATAGGTGCACTTGAAGCTGAACGTCGTCCGATAGCTCCTGTCCATTAACACCCGGGCATCGGGAAGATCGTCGGGCCGGTTCAGTCCCTCGCTGTGGATGTTCGTAAAATAATGCCCCAGCCGATCGACCTCCCGATCAAAGTCCGCATACGCGTTACGATACAAAATTTCGGCGCTGTGGGATACGTATCCCGAACTGGTAATTTCCAGAGCCGGATTGGATACCGGGGAGCCAACGGGTCCACGAATATAAAATCCCACCACCATGGTTTTCCCCTGCATGATTCCATCCAGGTTTTTCCGAACGGTTTCCAGAGCTTCCCGGCGGTCCAATCGATTGGCCAAAGAGCTGACTTTTTCCTCGGAATTGGAAACATAGAAGGTTCGATCGATAATGCGTCCCTGCTCATCCTTTAGATCATAATGGATCGTGTGCCCTTCCATCGGCAGGGTGGCTTCCTCTCCATTGCGAAGAGAGAGTTCCCGGATGAACTGTCGATCTTCCTCCGATCCCGTATTGATAAGTACGTCATCCGGTTGGCACATCTGAATGGCATTGGCGATCTTCATCCGTACTCCGGGATGCTGAATCCGCTCCATCCGATCCATCTGCGCGTTGCTGAGGGTCTTCTGGAACACCCGGTTCGCCTCTTCCGCCGTCGTCACCCCGCCGATCTCCACGACGATATCAATTCCCTCGTTCCGCTTAAACATGATAGGTTCCCCCTCTCTACCTACGACAATGCCGCCACGCCGTCCGCTTACCGCTCATCAGGCGCTTACTCGTGAATCCCGACGATGATATCGTTCAAACTCCGTTTCGGAACATGATGAATGCCCTTATCATCCCGCCAGTACCGGATGCTGCCGTCTTCGGCGACCGCATCGATGACGGCCCGTTCCTTCGGTTTTCCAATGGCTATGACCAGTAAAATGCGATACGGGTCCGGAATGCTCAACAGATGGGTCAACTCTTTGCGTCGCACCGACCCGATCATGCAACCGGCCAGTCCCAATTCTCGAGCTCCAAGCAGAATGCTTTGTGCGGCGATGCCGTGATCGCAACCAAAGTCTTTCGCAATTTCGGTATCTCCCAAGATGACGATATAGGCGGGGGGCCGTTCCCCGGCTTTGGGTCCATCCCAATCTTTGAGATACCCGGCCCACCCGAGGCAGGGAAAGATCTGGGCATTGACCTTGGGGTTGGAGGACAGGAGGTAGCGAAGCGGCTGGAGATTCGCAGCGGAAGCAGACAGCCTCCCAAGATTCACCAGATCCTCCAGGGTTTCCAAGTCAATGGTCTGATCCTCATAGAACCGTCTGCAGCTTCTGTTTTTTCGAATAAGATCGGCAATCATGGGCCATCATCCTCGCAATGGAATTTTTCAGGAATCGGCATGTGCCGCCGAATCCAGATCAACACCTTTTCAAATTCTTCCCTGAGCTCACACAGCGCCTTGCCCCTGTGGCTCACGCGGCTCTTTTCCGCCATGGTCATCTGGGCAAATGTTTTTTGCATCGGTGGATAAATGAACACGGGATCGTAACCGAAACCATTGGCTCCGGCCGGTGTCTGGGCAATGGTACCCCCACATCGGGCCTCATAGGTCAAGGCCGGACCACCGGGTACAGCGATGGAGATCACGCAAGCAAATGCCGCATTCCGGTTGGTTTGGTGCTCCATTTCCTCCAGCAGTTTTCGGCAGCGATCCGCATCGGAGGCGTCGGGTCCGGCATACCGGGCCGAATGCACCCCCGGCGCACCATCCAGGGCGTCAACCATTAATCCGGAGTCGTCGGCCAAAGCGGGAAGGCCCAACACCCGAGCGGTGAAACTGGCCTTCTTGTAGGCATTGGCTTCAAAGGTGTCGCCGTCTTCCTCCACCGGCGGTATCGGTCCAAAATTATCCAGATTCAGGATGCGGATCGGATATCCCTTCAGAAGGTCTCGTATTTCAGCGGTTTTTCCTTGGTTTCGTGTGGCGATGACAAGAGATATGGGATGTGTCATTATGACCTATATGTTCGTTGGGCAGTCCGCCCGGAAACAGCGGTATCCGGGCCTGGTTGATAGGGGAATCTATCCGAGAATACATTAAAAGAAGATTTAATAATTCATGCCGACATGTTTGTAAAGCAGTTTAGTAGAAACTCAATTCCCCGTGCCCCTTCCCTGGGAAGGTCTCTATCCGGCAGCCCACTCAGAAGCGGTTTTGACGTAAAATTCCTGGAATAATTGTTTACACCCACCCATCAATTGATATAAACATGCAGAATCAATCCCGGTCTCCAGGCCGCGGACACATCACCCCGATGCGGACGGCACAGGAACATGACCGGTAGCCGATACTTCCCGGACATGACCTAAAACTTTGTCACTGGTTGATACGATATCCGGAACAGCCGGCTGTCTTTCCCAGGTAAAACCAGACCGCTCACCGACCAATCCGATGAACGATGCCATAGCCACACTGGAACAGCACTGTATCGTGTGTGGCGGCGGGGAAACCGGCCGCCATATCATATCCGAACTGCTCAGGAGCCGCTACACCGTCGTGCTCATTGAACAGGACGTCAATATTGTCGATCAGTGCCGGGTGGACGGGGAGCTGTACTGCTTGACCGGAGATGCCACCGACGACCAAAATCTGGTGGCTGCCGGCATCGAGCGGGCGGCAGGCATCATTATCAGCCTGCCATCCGACAAGGATACGCTGTATGTCACCATGGCGGCTCGCATGCTGAACAAGCAGGTTCGGATCATCAGCAGCATGGTCGATCCCAAACTGGAACCAAATCTCAAAAAAGCGGGTGCCGATCGTGTGGTGTCTCCCAACTTCATCGGGGCCCTGCGTATGGCCTCGGAAATGATACGGCCAACGGTGGTGGAATTTCTCGATACGATGCTCCGAAGCAAACAGGGAAACCTGCGCATCCACCATCTCGTGGTGACGGCAAACTCTCCGATGGCCGACAAACGGATCAGCGACTCCGGACTCAAGGATCGGTATTCCCTGCTCGTAATTGGTTATAAGAAACCGGCTGAGGAAATTGAGTTCAACCCGAACCCTTCGGGAATTCTGTCCCCCGGCACAACAGTGATCGTCATGGGAGAGATTTCCGATCTGGATCGGATCAAACGAGACATGTAACGGTCCGAACACTCAATACGGATTCCCAGATGCTTCGGGAACTGTCTATTCGAAATTTTGCCATTATTGATGATTTGCGGATCCGATTTGCCGATGGGTTAACGATCCTCAGCGGGGAAACCGGTGCGGGCAAATCGATTATTATCAATGCCGTCAATCTGATGCTCGGCAGCCGCGCCACCGCCGATCTGGTGCGCACCGGTGCAGACAATGCTGAGATCGAGTCTATTTTCGAGATCCCCCCCGACAGTCCGGCGCTCAAGATCATGAAAGATCAGGGTCTGGACCCTTCCGAGGAACTCCTCATACGCCGAGTGATTGCCCGCAACGGTCGACACCGCGTCTATGTCAACGGACGATTGTCCACCATGCAGATGCTGGGCGCCTTGACCGCCCGGCAGGCCAGTATTTCAGGACAGCACGCTCACCAGCGTCTTCTGAAAGATGACGAATACCTGGAGATCCTCGATCGTTTCGCGGCCTTATGGCCCAAGCGGGTGGAATTAAACGAGCACTATTTCGCTATGCTCCCGAAAATACAGACGCTGAGCAGCCTTCGCGATTTGCGGGATCGTCAATCGGAGCAGCTTGAATTGCTCAGATTTCAAAAGCAGGAAATTGAGGCGGCCGCCTTCTCCAAGGGCGAAGACACTTCCCTGGAACAGGAGCGACAGCGGCTCAAGCACGCCGAACAACTTCGACACGATGTGTACCACAGCGTCGACGATCTCTATGGCGCCGCCGGGTCGGTCATTGAACGGTTGTCAGAAGTTCAAAAAATTCTCGCGAAGGCGGCCCGGCTCGATGCTACCCTGGCCCCTACAGCAGAAGGCATCGGAAACACGGCCTTTCAGTTAGAGGATCTGACTCGGGACCTCCAGGGGTATTTGAGCGGCTTGGAGGTGGATGAAGAGCGTCTGGAATGGGTCGACGAACGGTTGGATCGGCTCAACCGGCTGAAACGAAAATACGGAGGATCCCTGGAAAAAGTATCCGAGCGCGTGGGCGAAATCGAAGCGGCCTTATCGACCACCGAAAATCTCGAGGAACGGATCAGCGCTCTGGAGAAGGAACTGGCCGGAGATCATCACCGACTGGCTGCCGCCGCTAGCGATCTCTCCGCGGCGCGTAAATCGGCGGCGGAAGGCTTCTGCCTCCGGGTGGAACAGGAACTGAGGTCCCTGAATATGGCACAAACCCAATTCTCGGCTCAGTTCGATGTCCGATTGCCAGACAAGGATTCTGAACCCCTGTTTACGACGGAGGCCGCCATCATTGGCGAAACCGGAATGGACACTATCCGTTTCATGATCGCACCCAATGTAGGGGAGGCCTCGAAGCCGTTGTCGGCCATCGCATCCGGCGGGGAGCTTTCCAGGGTGGTGCTGGCTCTCAAAGCCATCCTCTCCGGACAGCAGGCGGTGGAAACAATTATTTTTGACGAGGTCGACGCCGGCATCGGCGGTGGCACCGCCGATGTCGTCGGACAAAAACTGGCGAAACTCGGACGGAAGCACCAGGTGATTTGCATCACCCATTTACCCCAGATAGCCAGATTTGGAAATCATCACTTCCGGATCTCAAAACACGTGACCAACGGTCGCACCATCACGCGGATAACGCCCCTTCACAACGACGACCGGATCCAGGAAATCGCCAGGATGCTCGGCGGCGATCGGATCACTCCGACGACACTGGATCACGCCCGGGAGTTGCTGAACAGGCACTAACCCGAACATCCCTGTATCTTTAGACCCCCCACCCAAATAAAGCCCCCTGGAAAGACTCAACATGTGCGGCCATCAGTTCCCCCCTCTGAGCGCAATTCGTTATCTTCAACCGGTATCGGAGGGAATATGAACATCTATGCGATTCCACCCCTGCTAACCTTGATCTGTTTTGCGGCCCTGCTTGTCATCGCCATGGTGTACCGCCGGACATCCCTTATCGGAAGACTGTTTGTGACCATGTGCGTTATGGGTATCCTTCTGAATCTGGACATTCTGTATGGGATCCTGACAAGCTCACCCCGGCAGGCCCTGAGGGTGAGCCGGCTGAATCATTTGGTGCTGGTGTTTTCGATTCCCGTCTATATCCAGTTTTTTCACGCTTATCTCGAGATCCGCCATCGACGGTGGCTGGAGCGGTTGGCTTATCTGTATGCCGTCGGGTTGATGGTGACCACCCCCTCACCGCTCTATCTGGAAGCCATGGAGCGACATGGTTTCGGCATGTTTGCCCGAGGCGGTGTGCTTTATCCGTTTTTTGGTGTCGGTGGAATGGGGGTTACCGTTTATGTTCTGGTATTGCTCTATCGCGCATTGAAGCAAGAGCCCCGTGCCATTCACAAAAATCGGCTTCGCTATGTTCTTGTGGGATTTAGAGGGATGGGCTTGCTCCACGGCTTGAACGCCCTGCCCCGCTTAGGGATGCCGATCTATCCCCCAAGCACCCTAAGCTTTATCCCCTTAATGGTGTTTGCCGTCGGTCTGTTCAAATACGACCTGCTGGACATGGGAATGCTGATCCGAAAGTGGGTGCTCTATTCATTATTAACGACCAGTCTGACCTGTCTTTACGGGATTATCGTGACCCTCGCCGATCGGTTTCTGACGGGATCGGGTGTTTCCAAAGCCATCCATCTACCGCTGATGCTGTTTCTGATAGTCGCCCTGGTCTTCAGCCCCTTCAAGGACAGTCTGCAGAAAATGATCGACCGCATGTTTTATCGTCATCAGCACGAATACCGAAAGGCCCTGCGCCACATCAGCCGAACGATCGTGTCGATCCTCGACCCGAAAACCATCGGGCAGCACATCACTCAGACCCTTGTCGACAGCATACAGATTCGTGGTGCGGCCATGTTTGTCCCGACAACAGACGCTACCGGATTCCGTTGGATCGCCGGAGCAGGAGAATCCCCTCCTGCACGGGACAGCAGACACCTTCTCCGTAGGTTTGTGCATCACAGCGAGCCGTTGCTGCGCCAGCAGTTTAGGGTTGATGTGGACACGACCCTTCCGGTGGGAATCCTCGATGACATGGATCGAATCGCGGCTGCCGCCCTGATCCCCCTTCGGTCTCGGAACACCACCAGCGGATTTTTGCTTTTGGGAGAGAAACGTTCCGGCGCCCTTTATTATCCGGAGGATATCGACTTGCTCGAAACATTGGCCAGTCAATCTGCACTGGCCCTGGAAAATGCGGACAACTATCGGAAGGCCGAAGATCTCTCACGGGATTTGGAACGGAAAGTACACGAACGGACCCGCCAGCTCAGTAAAGCCCTGGCCGAAAAAGAAAAAACACAGGCCCAGTTGATCCAGTCGGAAAGTCTCGCGGCAATCGGGCAGCTGGTGGCCGGGACCGCACACGAGCTGAACAATCCCCTGACCACCGTTAAAAGCCTGGTTCAGAGCGCCACCGAAGACCTAATGGCCGCAGCCCCGGTCGAAGGGCTCGACAACGGAGTGATCGATGATCTCATATTTGCCGACCGGGAACTTTCGAGGGCCCGTTCCATTGTTGCCAGTCTCCTGGGGCTATCCCGGCAACGTCAGACGTTCTCTGAAACCGTACAGCTGAACAAGGTGATTCAGGATGCGGTGCGGGTTCTTCGAAGCCAGAACAAACATCCGTACCCGGATGTTGTCCAGAAGTTGGAAACAGATCTGCCCACCATTGAAGGCAATTATGCCAACCTCGGCCAGGTCGCCATTAATCTCATTCAAAATGCGATCCAAGCCACCCGCGACGGGAACGGCTGCATTTTTGTGTCCACCGCATACGAGGCTGCGGTCCGAAACATTGTTTTCGAGTGCGCCGATACCGGACCGGGCGTTTCCGAGGCCCTCCGCCAGAAAACATTCAAACCCTTTTTTACCACCAAACCCGTCGGCCAGGGTACCGGCCTCGGTCTGTATATTTGTCATGAAATCGTTCGGAAGCACCAGGGTAGCCTGACTCTGGCCAATCCTGGGGAAACCGGGGCCCGGTTTGTCGTCCGGCTACCCGTTCGCCCGTCTGCCCGTTAGCCCGTGAGCCCGTGGGCCCGTCAGCCCGTTTGTCCGTCAGTCTGTGGGCCCGTCTTCCAACCACTCCGTATTCGGTATTGGGTACTGGGTATTGGGTATTCGTTAATTGTTATTTGGTGTTTGGTGTTTCTGTTTTGATGTTTGGTTTTTGTCAGTTTGTTTGTGATTTGAAATTTGTTATTTGTAATTTTTCCTTCAGCTTTGAGCTTTCAACTCGTGAACATTCCAAAATCCGCAATCCAACCCGCCGTCGCTGAAAGCTAAGGCGGGCAAGAATCCACATTCGAACCATCCAGTATCCAGAATCCAGCATCAAGTATTGGGTATTCGGTATTGGGTACTCACTGCTAATGTTCAGGTGTCAGTGTTCAGGTGTCAGCTTTTATACGTCAGGATTCAAACAAAGTGGCGGTTCCTGAAACCCGACACCGGAAACCTGAAACCAGTTAATTGCTGAAACCCGACACCTGTGTCCAATTCCAAATACGAAACACAAAACACCGGAAACCGGGCAGCTTCACGATTGACTTTAACGCATCTTTATGTTTAATTTTTTAGTTTGTTCGTCAGGAACAGCGTGACATCGAGCCTGGCTGCTGTATCATGAAAGGAGCCTGTATGCCGATCTACGAATTCAAATGTTCAAAGTGCCATGAATTCTTTGAAGTTCTCATCCGAAACGAGAAAGACGAAGAGGAACTGGGGTGCCCCAAATGCGAATCATCGGAGTTTGAGCGGGTCATGAGCCGAACGAATTTCGCCATGGGCGATGCCGCCGCCGGCAATTCATCCGGTACATCGGCCACCACGCGGACCTGCGCTTCCGGTGACTGCGGCACGCTGACGATCCCCGGCCCAAACGGATAGTCGGATCCTTTTCCCGCCGTTTCTGGGAACTGACCGGCGGAAGGGGCCCCAGGTGCCCTCAACACCTGTGATGAAACACCATGAAACGTATCCATACCCATGAAAAGGAGCAGTTTGAAAAGCTGTTCCAGCAGGAACGGATGGACCGGTTTGAAGATCGGCATCGTATCCTTGAAGTCTTTCTGCAGACTGAGCATCACATCACCCACAGCGGGCTGATGCAGTTGTTGGAGGCCAATGGGCTGCGGCTGGAGCCGGATTTTGTCGCGGAAACCTTAAAACTCATGTGCCACTTTGGGTTTGCCCAGGCAAACCGGTTTGAAAACGGTGAACTGCGTTACGAGCATCGACATCTGGGACAACACCACGATCACATGATTTGCACAAAATGCAAAAAAATCATTGAGTTCGAGGATGACGCCCTAGAAAAACTCCAGCTTCAAATCGCCTCTGCCAACGGATTTCATATCCTCCAGCACAAAATGGAAATGTACGGCATCTGCTCGGCCTGCTTGGCCGCCCGGAATACGAAAATCCCCCTAGTGTCGGCCAAACCGGGAGAAAAACTTGTGGTAAAGGGCTTTACCGGCGGATCCAACGCAAGAATGCGGCTGATGACCATGGGGTTGCGAATCGGTGATGTGATTGAGGTGATCACCAATGACAGCGCCGGTCAGGTCGTCGTGGCCATTAATTATCACCGATACGCCGTCGGTCGAGGCCTTGCCCAAAAGGTTGAGGTAGAACCGGTCACCAATGGAAGCGATTCGACCGCCGCGATCGCCGGATAGCCTATAATTCCAGAGACTCATTGGACACCGCATCCCCCATTCTTCTCAGCGAGATACAAGAAGGCCAGACAGCCACAATTGTGCATGTCGGTGGCGATGGACCGGTACGCCGACGTCTCCTTGAAATGGGATTGCTCAAAGGCACCGATGTGTATGTGGAAAAATACGCCCCCCTAAAAGACCCTCTGGAGCTGATCGTCAAAGGATATCATGTTTCGCTCCGCGTGGAAGAAGCTGCCCAAATAACTGTGGTAGTAGGTGCATAGGACCGCCCCCATGGGCTCTAAAATCCTCTCCATAGCCCTTGCCGGCAATCCCAACTCTGGAAAAACCACGATTTTCAACAACATCACCGGTACCCGGCAGAAAGTCGGAAACTGGCCGGGTGTGACCGTCGAAAAAAAGGAAGGCCGCATCCGGCGATTCGATCGGGAGCTGAAGATTATTGACCTGCCGGGCACCTATAGTCTGACCCCCTTTTCTATCGAGGAGATAGTGGCCCGTAACTATATCCTCGAGGAACAGCCCGATGTGGTCATTGACATCATCGATTCATCGAATCTGGAGCGCAGCCTGTACCTGGCCACACAACTCCGGGAACTCGATTGTCAGGTGGTGTTCGCGCTGAACATGACCGATCTGGCCAAATCCCGAGGCATCAAAATCGATGTCGAAAAGCTGTCTGAACTTCTCGACGTGCCGATCGTCACCACCGTTGGGAATAAAAATGAAGGCATCGACCATCTGATCCAAAAGGCCGTGGACCTGGCCGAAACAGACGAGAGTACGGCGGGTCGGCGCCGTGTAAAATACAGCAAGGACATTGAATCCGCCATCGGCAGCCTGCAGGGATTTCTGGAGAACAAGGCCGATGGAATGCCCCCATATAATCAGAGATGGACCGCCCTCAAACTGCTGGAAGACGACAAGGTCGTTAAAAATAGGGTTCTGGAGGCAACCGGCACCGTCGGAGGGGAAATATCCGAAAAAACCGATGAACTCCGGCGCTATCTGTTCGATCGGTTGGCGGATGACCCGGAAATCATCATGACCGATGAACGCTATGGATTTATCGCAGGCATCATTAAGGAGGTTCAGACCACCTCGACCCAGCAGCGGGTGGATACGTCTCGAAATATCGACCTTGTGTTGACCAATCGGTTCATGGGGTTCCCGATTTTCATCCTGTTCATCTGGGCCATGTTTCAGCTGACGTTTACGTTAGGAGATCATCCGATGCAATGGATCGAATTCGGCGTCGGCCTGGTGTCCAACGGACTGGAGACGGTCATCCCCGACAGTTTGTTTAAGGATATGCTGTTGAACGGAATTGTTGCCGGTGTCGGAAGCGTCATCATTTTTCTGCCCAACATCCTGATCCTCTTTTTCTGCATCGCACTGTTCGAAGACACCGGTTATATGTCTCGTGCTGCCTTTCTGATGGACAAAATCATGCATCTGATCGGGCTTCACGGGAAATCCTTTATACCGATGCTGATGGGATTCGGGTGCAACGTGCCGGCCATTATGGCGGCTCGCACCCTGGAAAGCGAAAAGGATCGAATTCTGACGATCCTGATCACCCCGTTTATGTCCTGTTCGGCCAGATTGCCGGTTTATATCGTTCTGGCGGGGACGTTTTTCGGAGCGAAAGCGGGCTCTGTCATTTTTGGTGTATACGTGCTCGGTATCGTGCTGTCCATTCTCGTGGGACGGCTATTTCGATCGAACTTGCTCAAAGGAGCCGATGCCCCCTTCGTGATGGAGCTCCCTCCATATCGCATCCCCATGCTGAAAAGCCTGTTGATCCATATGTGGGACCGGAGCAAAATGTTCCTCAAAAAGATGGGGGGAGTTATTCTGATCGGATCGGTGGTCGTATGGGCCTTGTCCGCCTTTCCCAGAAATATTGAATACAGTGTCGATTATGACGGACAGCGCAGTGAGCTGACGGCCATGTACGATGCTCAAATCCAGATGGCCCAAGGGCCTCTCCGGGCCGGTCTGGAAGCCGAAAAGAAATCGGCGATCTCAGAACTGAACCAGGCACAATTGGCGGAAAAAGCGAAAAAATCCTATATGGGCCGAATCGGGAAGTGGATCGCACCCGTATTTGCGCCGCTGGGTATCGACTGGCGCGGCGGTGTGGCTCTGGTCACCGGATTTTTTGCCAAGGAGATTGTGGTCAGCACCCTGGGGGTGCTCTATGCGGTTGGGGATGATCAAGACGCTGACGCGCTGAAGGATGCGCTAAGAGCATCGGGAATGACCCCCCTGGGCGCATTGGCAATGATGGCATTTGTCTTGCTCTATGTCCCGTGCCTGGCCACGATCACCACCATCCGTCAGGAGGCGGGTATGAAGTGGACCTTGTTCAACATCCTGTTCAGCACAGGTCTGGCCTGGCTGGTGGGGTTGTTCATCTATCAGGGGGGGCGGTTGATCGGCCTTGCTTAACCAAACAACGCGTGGAGGCAATGATGGCCCTTGAACCACGTTATCGCGGGGCGCTTGAAAACGGCTCCCTGGAGAAAAAAATAAATCAAGCCGGGAAACTCATGGAGGCGTGTGTGCTTTGCCCTCGTAACTGCCGCGTCAACCGGCTTGAGGGAGAGACCGGAGTCTGCAACACCGGACAACGGGCCTGGATTTCCAGTTTTAACGCACATTTTGGGGAAGAGGCCCCCCTGGTCGGCAGAAACGGCTCCGGAACGATCTTTTTCACCCACTGCAACCTGTTGTGCATTTTCTGCCAGAATTTCGACATCAGTCATGAAGGCCACGGCCAGAAAGTCACTGATGAACAGTTGGCCGGTGTCATGTTGTCCCTTCAAAAGCAGGGCTGTCATAATATCAATTTTGTTACGCCCAGCCATGTGGTCCCGCAGATTCTGTCTTCCGTGGCCATCGCCGCACGAAACGGCTTGACCATCCCCTTGGTCTATAATTCCGGCGGCTACGACAGTGTCGAGACATTGAAACTCCTGGAAGGGATCATCGATATCTACATGCCTGATTTTAAATTCTGGGAGGCTGATATCTCAAGACAAGCCTGCGATGCCGAAGACTATCCGGAGATCGCGCGAAAGGCCCTCCGTGAAATGCATCGCCAGGTCGGCGATCTGGTTACGGATGCGGATGGCATTGCGGTGCGGGGGGTGCTGGTCCGGCATCTGGTGCTTCCCAACGATATGGCCGGCACCCGAGAGGTGATGCGATTTATTGCGGCCGAGCTTTCCACGAACACCTATGTGAACATTATGGCCCAGTATCGGCCCTGCGGGAGGGCCGCCGAAATGCCTGAGCTGGCGACTCGCCCCTCCCCGGACGATTTGGACTCGGCTGTGCGCGCGGCGAAGGAAGAGGGCATCCTTCGATTGGACAAACCGAGGCGAACTTTTGTACTCTGGTAGACAGAGGATAAACGGCTCTGCTCAACAGTGGAGCGATGGAGCGAATCGATGATATCCATGACCACACCGGGCGGTCGCTGGCTCCGCCCGATTATCATGATGATGCTGATCTGGGTTAACTTCCCGCAATACGCTGTGGGCAGCGAACGGCTGGCTGTAACGAGTCGGATCGCAAATATTCGAGGGGGGCCGGGTACCACGTACGACATCATTTGGAAAGCTGAAACCTATTATCCGGTTTTGGTCCTCAAGCGGCAAGGCAAGTGGATCCGGTTCCAGGATTACGAGGGAGATAAAGGTTGGATTCACAGCTCCCTGGTTCGCGATTTGCCGACGGTGATCACCACATCTCCCATCTGTAACATCCGCTCCGGGCCCGGCACGAAATATGACATCCTGTTTACCGTGGAAAATGGGGTCCTTTTCAAGGTCCTTAAGAAGAAAGGAAATTGGCTCCATGTCGAACATGCCGACGGCGATCGGGGCTGGATACATCGATCATTGATATGGTAAGCTGCCCCATCTTCGAGAAAACCGTCCGGGTCAATGGTCGCCCCCGGACAACGGACCCGCACCATTCCCCGAAAGAGTTGTCTGGGGAGGTTGTTTTGAATCGAAACCCAGACGCGTTGTGGAGGATTCATGGCAAAACCGAAAAAGATATCCCGTAAAGAGTTGCTGAAAGAAGAAGACGAGTTTCTGTTATTTTCCCAGCGGCTCATGCGAGGAGCCATTCAGCACCGGGCGTACATTGCCTGGGCCGCCGCTGTCTTCTTTGCGGCTTTCATTGTCATTGCCGGATATCAGCTCATCACGAACCGGGCTGAAAATAACGCGTTCGCACAGCTCCAGGCAGCAACTGCAACCTATCAAACTCAGGTAGAGTCACAAGGCCCGGAAAAAGCATTGGAATCCGTGACGCCGGAATTTGAACGTATTTTAAAAAAGTACTCCGGAAGAACCGCCGGAAAAATGGCCAGAATCTTGTTTGCGGAATTTGCATACCGAGGCGGCAAACCGGACATGGCCATTGAACTCTACCGCAAGGCCCTTGGGGATGTGGCCGCGCGACCGGTCCTGGAGGGCCAGGTACTGAGCGGACTCGGCTACGCGTATGAAGCGACAAACAATTATGAGGAAGCCGTCGGCTTTTTCGAGAAAGTCGCCACAGGGGAAGGATATATCCTGAGAGACGAGGCATTGTTTCAGATGGGCCGGCTGTATGCATTGCTGGGACAACCGGATCGGAGCCTCGCCGCGTTCAAACGGATTGCCGAGGAGTATCCGGAATCGATTTACGCCGCCATCGCCAAGGAGAAAGTCTCCATCGCTGCGGGGAACTCCTAAGAAGGGAGCCGCAGTCCGCTGATTTCATGAATTGGAGCTATACAGAAAGGAAAAAAAAACAGCTAATCGATTTCATTTAAGTAATCGATTAGCCGTTAAGGAGAAAAACAGATGAAGAGTTTGTCGGGCTGCGAATATATAAAGCAAATAT
>Ga0056120_1000051_pt1 | contig 23068 bp, 12 predicted proteins | sample WorMettaBAHAMAS2_FD_71121 | JGI IMG/M metagenome (GOLD analysis project Ga0056120, IMG submission 71121) | Marine gutless worms symbiont microbial communities from Max Planck institute for Marine Microbiology, Germany - Olavius tantulus BAHAMAS.2 ...
CAGAAGATTGCGCAACTAAATGTAAAAGAACAATGAAACACGAAAAGTGTTACCTATGTCTCCGAACACGTGTCACCCTTGTCCCCGGTCCGTACAGACGGGGAGAAAGGGGGTGGCGCCGCTTTCAAAATCGATCGGGTTCTCACTGTCGCAAGGGCAGACGCCGAGCTTGGGAAGTTTGACCTCAATTGGGAGTTCGTGGGGAGGAGCACCAGGGTCATGGGCCAGGGTGATCAAAAACGTATGAGGCCCGTCCCGCTTGGGAGAAAAGCTGAAGGACATTTCACCGGGTTCACCTGCCTGGAGCAAATTCGTCGTGGAGCCGGCCTTGAGTTGAAACTTTTTGGTCTCCTGGAAACCGTTCATGGGATACCATTTGGCACCCACCCCGGTAAAGTAGTCCGTGCCGTAATTGATCAGGAACGACTCGTCGGTCTCGAGCCTGATGCCGATGGGTGTTTCGCCGATAAAGTCGCTGCCGCTTGGATTGGTAAGGGAAAGTTCGACCTTGATGAGTTCCGTCACGAAAAATTCTTCCGCAGCACCCGAGATGGTCCCGTTAACCGTAATATCCATCTCAAGGCGTGAAAAGCGAACTGTCACCGGCACGGTGTGCTGCACCGTCAGATCCGCCCCATAGGTCGCCTCGTAGGTGACGTTAATGACACCGACGCCGGGCTCTTGTCCCACGAAAACAAGACCCAAGTCTTTGTCGACAGCCGCCGTGAGGGTGCTCATATCCGGCAGATTTTCCACAGAATCGAGCACTTGAATGTTTGCGCTCGCCGTGGAGTAAGACACGCGGTTCTGGATCTCACCTGCTGTCTGTTCGCCTTGTCGTTGTCCCCGGAGTACCGTCACCACTGGCAGGATTTGAAAGACCCCGCCTGCGCGGGTGAACTCCACCTCAACACCACCCTGCCCGTCCGGTGTGTCCATAAAATCGGCAGCCATATGGAGGGGGATCGCATTGAGGCTTACGTCCGATATGGAGTTGGCCATGGAATAGTCGCTCGCACCGGTAGGGTGATGCACTGCCTGGATCATGGACTGACCCGTCAGTTCACCGATGGAGACGCTACCGTTGGCATCCACAGAGGCGATTCGAGGTCGGCTCGGGAAGAAAGCGAGGTCGGCCGCTGCCGCTGGATGTTGGGTGTTGTCTGAATAAATCACTGTTTCGGTAAGGTTTCCGATGGGGCCTGGCTGAAGACCGAAGAATTCCTTGGGGGCAATGTCGAGCTTGGCAACCACAACCGAGGCCGCCGCCTCCACTTCAGTGTTTGTACCAAGGGAAAAGCCTACCTGGATCGGATAGGGTAAGGGATCTGGAAGTTTGTCGGGTGCTTGGTATAGACCGTTCGCGTCTACGTATCCCCCGTGCTCGTCTTCCTTGATGTTGCCGTTAACGCGCCAGACCACATTCTGAATCGGCACGAAACCCACATGTTCGATGTGAATACCGGCGGCAAACCTCTTCTTGCCGTGGAGGCCGACAGTGGCGGTCGTGGGCGTGATCACGTAGTCTCCGATCAACGGATGGATGGTCACGGTGGTAGCGGCATAAATGGCCGCATCGTTGGGATCGGTGGCACGGAACTCGACCTGGATCGACTCGGTAAGGGGCGCCGGTGCAATATAGCGGGAGAGATCTCTTCCGACTTCTTCGATGGTCCCCAAGGCAGAGTTTCCGCCCACGACACCTTCCACGCTATACTCCCATGCAATGCCCCGCTTCTGATCATCGAGCACGTTGAAGAGGCGGCTGTCGCTGGCGAGCATCACGACGTTGGGCGGACCGAACCGCACCTCTCCGGGATGGCAGTCCTTGTCCACCAACCCGTCCAAATCGTTGTCGATGAAATCGCCACAGATTTCCGGGGCTCCGGGATAAACACTGGCAAGCTGGTCGTTCAGGTCAGGGCCGCCGCAGTCCTTTGACGGATGGCAGTCGCCATCTTGGTCGCAGCCCGCCAAACAGCTCGGGTCGCCCAGATCGGTCAAAAGGTTGCTGTTGTTATCGAGACTGTCGTTGCAGATCTCAAATGCGTTGGGGCGGATGTCCGGATTATTGTCATCAACGTCTTCACCGCCGCAGGCAAGATCGATGAAACCATCCTGGTCGTCATCCTTATCGTCAACAGCATAACTGCAATCATTGTCGACTCCATCACCGCAAATTTCGGGGGCCGCAGGATGAATGTCCGGATTATCAGGAGCACAGTCCTGGAAGTCTGCCCATGTGTCTGCATCCGCATCTTGTTCCGGAAGGAGTTGAGAGTGGATGGTAACGGTGTTCGGTTGACTGTCATGCGTACCGTCGTTGACGATCAACTGCACAGCAAAGGCGCCAGGGCGGTCCACGACAAAGTTACATTGACTGGCGGTCGCATCTGAGAATTCGGTACCGCTGTCATCAGGTGCGGAGGCAAAAGACCACTTAAAGTTTAGTGTCTCGCTTTCAAGATCATAGGATCCGTCGCCGTTGAGGTTTATCGTGTCACCAACGATGACATCTACTTGATCAGAGACGGCAATGGCTGTGGGTAGCGCATTCCGCATGGCAAGTATTTGCAGAATGTAAAGAATATCCGCAGGGTCAATCCCGCCATCTCCAATCACGATTGCATCTGAGCTGGGGTAGTCTGATCTAAGGCCCTCGGGATCCAATCCTGAAACAATCTGTGCCCCTAAAATAGCATCCGCCAGCTCTACCAGATTGTCCCCGTTTAGATCACCCTTGTGGACTGTTTCCTGGGAGAGGGCAATGGGCAATGCTATGCTCCCCATGGCCAAGAGGCAAGACAGGAAAGAAATTCCAAGTATGTTCGATAGGGCAGTAAGTCTGGATTTCCTTTGCTTTTTCACCTTCCCCCTCTCCTCTTGATAGTGGTTCCCGCCAAGACATATGGGCTCATGGGGTCAGACCTACACATTGACAAGTTTTGTCAATGTGTAGGTCTGACCCCCTTGTAATTGAATAATCAGGTAGACAGTTATTATAGAGAAAAAATATCTGGAACTAACAAACGTGATAGCTATCCATGATACCGGCCAATCAAGGGGGGAAGGCCGCGCCCTGAACAGATCTAACCCAAGCACTGCATGAAAGTCTCCGAATGGTTCAATATCCGGGCTGATCGTCTTTCTTTTTTCGAGGGTAAGACTGGAATCGGCAGGGGTATCACTAGTTCAGAGTAGAAATAAGACGCACAAACAACTCAATTATATAACATGTGGTAGGAAGAAGAAGTAGCTTTACCGCTGGAGATGCAGGTTACAGTTCCCTGCTCGTATCGTCCTATACAAACGCAACTATCTGACGACAATCGCATTGTCAAGGACCGTTTCGGAAATCATCGAAACACCCTGTCAAAGAGAAAATACAATATCTTTAATGGGTTATAAAGAAATATTGTGATATATTGCTTTTTTATGTGCCGCAGCTCACACAAAAACTTGAGGGGTCAGACCTACACTTTGACTACTCTTGTCGATGTGTAGGTCTGACCCCTCTGCTCGTTACTCTGATCGCGATTCGGAAACAATCTGCAAGGCACGAATCGCTTCCGCAAGGCCGATCCTGCCATCTGAATCGGCATCCCAAATGGAAACGGCATCGGTGACGGCCTGGTCAACATCGGCCTGGGTGATCACCGTCATTGAAGGAAGATCCACCTGCAATTTCTGGCCTGGTGATATGGTGATTTCTTTTCGTACGGGCTTGAGCTTCGGCGCCGTAATGACTAGGGTGTAGTTACCGGCGGGAACACCGGGCATCTGGAATTTTCCGTTTGGATCGGTGAAGGTGCTGTAGGGTGTACCTTCCAGAAAAACTTGTGCCGTTCTTACAGGCAGGTCATCATAACCGGCAACGGGAAACGTCAATCTACCGAAGACGCTGATATCGAGCCCTGGTGCCCCCGGCTCAACGATGATCCCGTTGGTGTCGTCTAAGTCATGGTCGCCACGATTTCCATCCTCCAAGTGGAGTACAATCCGATTTCTTAAAATTTCCGCTCCGGTAGTGCCGTCATATATAAACTCATACCATTGGGGAATCGGGTCCATTTGGGGGATAACGCTCGGGTGAAGGGGGCCATATTTGTAGTATGTAGTCACCGATACCCCGGCAGGTCGGGAAATAGTTACGGTTGTCCGTCCTCCGGGCGTCACACCGATAACGGTAAACTTGAAGAATCCGAGAGGGAACGCGACCCCGGCCGGTGCGTCGCCGGGCGATGGGTTTTCTATGGCCGCGACATTGGTCAAATAGGTCCCCTCGGGGGATGCCAAGGTGATGTAATTCTGCCTGTCGAAGGTGTGGAAAGAAGCCACGTTGTCCTGTTCCCTGTCAGGCACCCCGTCGCCGTTCCCATCATAAAGGCGATCATAGCCTCCGGGACCTGATTCTTCGCGATTCGAAATGCCGTCTGTGTCCATATCGGTGACCATAGCAAGACCGAATTGACTGCCTGCGGATATCGCGACCGCGCCTGTAATATCGCGCACCTTAACGGGCATACTGCTGGGATCACAGTCGATTAGAACTTCGCATCCGGTTCCCAATTGACCAAAGGAGTTATCCCCCCATGCCCACACGCTACCGTCGGATTTCATTGCCATGCTGAATGCATGGCCTGCGGCCACCTCCACCACGTTGGTCAGAAATGTTGTTGGATCACTTGGATCGACAACCTGGACAGGAACGGGGCTGATTATGGGGCTAATAGTGATGATCTGAGGGCCATCACCCAGCTGGCCTACCGAATTATCCCCCCAGGACCAGACCGTACCATCTGATTTGACGGCCAGGCTGAAGTCTCCTCCTGCCGCAATGGAAACAACATCGTTCATGCCAGCGACTTGCACCGGGAGGGAACTCCCTTCCCCATTGCCGTCTCCCAATTGACCGGAATCTCCTCTATCCCATGCCCAAACCGTCCCATTTGCCTTTAATGCCAGAGCATGGCCCGAACCACCGGCAACGGCTGTAACTTCGGTCAGGAAGCCACTGGGATCAGTAGAATCCTTCACCTGGACGGCTGTTGCGGCGAAGATTATACAGCCCATGGTCCCCAGTTCACAACCATTGCCCAACCCTCCCTCCAATCCCTGGCCCAATGCCCAAACCGTTCCATCGGATTTTACAGCGTAGCTGTTCATGCCAGTCACGGCAATGTCCACCACACTCGAAAAACCTGTGAGTTGGACCGGAGCAAGCTGATACATGCTCCCAATGTTCATTCCCAATTGGCCAAAACCTCCAAAGCCCCAACCCCAGACCGTTCCATCTCGCTTAACCGTCAAATTGAGCATTGGGCCGGCCTCGATTTCTACGATTTCCGTAAGAAAGCCGGTGGGGTCGTTGGGATCCTCGACCTGTGACGGGAGTTCATTGCCAACGATAGTGCTACCTGTTGCAGTAGGGACCTCAAATAATTTTCCCCAGGTCCAGACCGTGCCGTCGGCTCTCAAGGCGAGGGCTTGTTCTCCACCCCCTACCATAGAAACCACAGGACTGAGGTGACTCACTTGCTCCGGGATGGATCGATGAGTGGAAGTTCCATCGCCCAGTTGGTGTCGAGTGTTGTTTCCCCAGGCTACCAGAATTCCGGATGATTGCGCTGTGGAGTTCAGGAAGACGGAGACCGTTTGGTTTTCGCCATCTGCAGTGACCAGGTCGAGTTTCCCGTCCCAGTTGCAAATCCGCCATCACCACATCGCGCACGCCGTTGGAAATAACGCCATCCGTTACAGCCAGATGAACCGCCGTCTCAAAGGTGCCGTCTCCTGCTCCCCGCATGATGGACACATGGTCCTGAAACTCGGCTTGATTTGTGGACACGAGATCGGGCACTCCATCCCCGTCCAGGTCTCCGATCGCCACTGAATATGCGTACCATCCATAACTTGACGTTCTGGCAATGTGGGTGGCGGGCCCAAAGCTGCCGTCCCCTTCACCCAAGAGGGTGGAGATTTTTTGATCGGGCGGACCCGTGAATTGACCTGAATTTGCGGTGACCAGATCAAGAACACCATCGTCATTGAGATCACCCATCTTAACCACTCTCGGACCCGGCCCTGTTTCATAATCTGCGGCCGAACCAAACGTCCCACGTCCGTCGCCAAAAAGAATCGTTAAGTTTCGTTCACTGTGGGCCACAGCCAAATCATGATGCTCATCACCATTGAATTGGCCTATTGCTAGAGACTGCGCGTATATGCCCGTATGGAAAATACTGGCCGGCCCGAAGGTGCCATCTCCTTCTCCGAGGAGAACCGATAATGAACCGTTAAACACCAGATTACCGCCTCTGTTGGCCACGCATAAATCAGGATTCCCGTCCCGGTTTAGATCTGCAACAGCAATGTCGGAGGGGGAGTTATAGACAGAAAATGGCGACCCAACGACCTCGGAGAAATTGCCGGTACCGTCTCCAGCGTAAACAGAAATTGAACCCTGATTGCTGGAATTGGCCACCGCTATATCAAGATGTCCGTCGTTGTTAAAGTCTGCGACAGCTGCTGCCATAGAGTATCTGTTTGTAAGCAACTGGGGTGACGAAAACCAACCGTTTCCGATCCCCCAAAGAATGTCAACGCCCCCTGGATACTTGCCAACAACCAGATCCGGATTTCCATCTTCGTTCAGATCCTCAACTTCAAGATATCCCACTTCTCTTCCGATAGGAGTACTCACTGGGGGAGCAAATAAAATGGGTGCGGCAAATAAGACAGAATGATTGAAAAGGACGAAGGCCATCGTACACAAGATCAGCGGCCATAATTTTTGTTTCATACCCCCTCCTCTCTCCTGCTCGGATATGGCCTTTTTATATTATCTCTTTTTGTTCTTCCCCGGTTGTCAGGAAGCTGTTCCCGACAATAGGAAGCGTCTGCAATGGAAAGCCGTCGAACCATTTGACCCGTGGGTAGAGAAAAGACTGTCAATTGGTAAAAGGTGGAGAACTGCTTTCATCTCATGTCAGCCAACGTCTGCAGAATGCAGTTTACTTCCTCCAACCCAATCTTGTTGTCAGATCCAATGTCCCGCATCCATAAGAGTGGCTCCGATCCAGCCTCGAATCCCACCAGCAGTTTCAGTCCTAAAATCGCATCAGATAGACCCACATCTCCGCTGCCGTCCAGATCGCCGTCAACCATTTCTATTCCACTGGGGTCGATGCCGAGGATCGCCGCATTCCCTTCCGGGCTCGGTTCCGCATTCGGGCAGTGTATGGTGAGCTGATATTGATCATGTTCGCCGGGGGTGTATGGATAATACTGGCCGCCGGGCGTTTTCTCGAGCGATGCCTGAAGTACATAGATGTTGCGTTGGAAAGTGCCGGAGATGGTCTGGTTGTTGGCGGTGTGTTCGGTGCCTTGCACCGAAGTAAAAAACCCTTGGCTGGTGTACCCGTTATAACCCGATACCGTGCAGTCTCCGTCAAGGATCACACGATAGGTATCGATGTCGGACTGGCTGTCGAACACCCCGGCCACATCAAATTGCACGCCGAATCCGATCGGTTCATCTGAAACCCCGACAATAAAACTTTTTCCCGCTGTCTTCCCATTGGCCGTAGCCGCTATAAATATCCTGACGGCTTGATCCATGCCTCCGATACTTGGTTCCAGAGTCAAAACTCCATTGCTGACGTTCGCCTGAAACACTCTGCTCCGGGAGATCAAATGATACACCTCTACCGCATCCCCGTTGGGGTCCCGGGCATCTACCAATACCTTCTGGGTGGAGAACTCGGAGGCCTCGAGGAGAATGTCCTGAAATTCACTCCGGATCACCGGCGGCTTGTCCAACCCTTGATCGATGAGTCCCTTTATTTCGTCATCGATGCTCCCCGTACTGATCGAAACGGTGTATTCATTAATACCCGGGAGAAACTGGTAAAACGATCCTTCCTCATTCCAGATGGAGGCTCGCAACCTGTAAAGACCTGCTGGAAGAGTCAGGGAAAGCGGTGGGAGGTTCGACTCGATTCGTTCCGTGTCGCTATTGTATATTGAAATGAAAAAACTATGGATGGAACCCCGGGATCCGGTGATCGTCGTATCGCCCGAGAGGTAGACCGGGTAGTAGTCGATATCCTGGTGGTATCCGAACGTTCCGCTGATCTCACCATCCTCGATCCGATCACCCTCCTCTCGGTCTTGATGGCAGGTATCTCCGGTGCAGGGTCGAATGTTGTAATAGATCTCCAGGTCCGCCGGAAAAGTATGGCTGCCGGCAACGACGGGTTCTTCCAGAAAGTAAAAATCGTCGTGGTGACCGCCCCATCCCATATTCACATGAATACGCCGTCCGACCATATCGGAGCTGTACCCGTCGGCCACCGTCATATGACCTGGGAACCTGAGCAAGAGGGGCCGCATGTGATCGATTTCTTCCTGCAAGGTGGCAAAAAACAGATCCACATCCGAATTGTCCATTTCCCCGATGTCGTTCGCGTAACCGAAATATTCGACCAGAGTTTCGGGGCGAAACTGGGTGGTCGATACCGACAGTCCGAAATCGGTATGAAAAGCCGTCCCAAGGTCACGGATGAGAAGCGCCAGAGCTTCCACCTGATATTCGGCGGTCTGGCTGCTGAAGACATTCGGCATCAAATGCCAATGATAGGGATGATACAGGATCTCCATCAAACTCTGCCCGTTCCAGGTATGCCGGACAATGCCCGAGCCGCGTTGAGGGTGTTGGTGATACTTCATGATTTGCGCCAGGGCGACGGGCACACACCCGGTTAGGACTTTTTGGCCGTCTATCTCAGGTAAATGTTTGTTTGAAAATGGGGACTGATCCCATTTGGTGGTCAACAGGAAGGTATCGGGCGCGTAGGTCAACGGGGCTCTTTGCCGATCCAACCGAAGCAGAAAATCCCATCGCTCCATGTTTTTATGGACGGTCATGGGCAGCCGGTCCGCTATCTCAATAGCCTGGACATTGGCCTTGATCTCAGAAAGCAGATATGTCCGAAAAGCCGGAGGAAGGGTATCGAAATCGGCGGTCAGGGAATAGGCCTTGATCGGCGTGAGGTGAATCGACGGGGCGGCTATGATATACCCCCACCGGAAAGATGACAAAGGTAACCGGTTACCATCGGGACCTCGTCCAATGTCGAAGAGATCCCATGTAGGGCTTCTACTTCTCGGATCTGTTTTTCGCTGTAGAGATATCTTAGAAAATTGTCGGCAGCGGTTCGAGCCGTGCCCACCTCCATGGCGTCGGAAGTGTTCGGAGCCCAAAGCACCAATAGACACAATAGAAAGACCGGGGTTTTGAAGCACATTCGGGTTGCTTTCAAGCTGATCGCCTGCATGACGGTCCTTTTCAATAGCTAAACCGAACGTCAAAGAGTCTAACCGAATTTTTCAGATCCACCTTTGATTTAGGGATATTCTATACTGCGCTGGAGTCGGAGTGGAGAGACATCGCTTAGGAATATGAGAAGAAATTAGGGTTCGCTCTGCATATCTAAATTCCATAGACATGTGGATCAGTCAGTGTCAAGCGTATTGATTGGCCCTATTGAAGACCTTTCCTGAAGTACTTAGCAAGACACGTACCAGGCAATAACCGATTGAAATAATTATATTCGAATAATTTGAACGCCATATAGTGCACAAAAAACTGTGCAGGATGCACAGTTTTTTGTGCAAAGGGGTCAGGGGGTCAGACCTACACATTGGCAAGTTTTGTCAATGTGTAGGTCTGATCCCTATTCCGGGAGCAGGTCGTAGAAATAGGTCATGGCATCGGATCGGGTGACGATGCCGAAGAGGCGGTCGCCGTCGACCACCGGGAGGCGGCCGATGTCGTGTTTGACCATGAGGCGGGCGGCATCCATGGGGCTTCGACCGGGTGTGATCGTCAGGACGTTGCGCGCCATGAAGGCGCGGACCGGGGCGTTCATCTGGGACTCTTTTTTGAGCTTGCGTAGATCCCGACGGGAAATGACACCGACCAACCGCTCTTCTTCAACCACCGGAAATCCGGTGCACCCCTTTTCTCGAAACAGCTCTGCCACCTGGTGCATCGGCGTGTCCGACTCCACCGTAAATACAGGGAAGGACATCAGATCACTGATCTTTACGGATGCCTGCTGGTTGCCGGCGATCAGTTCCCGGATCATGTCCTCCACCGCGGCCGGATTCACCGATTTGAGCATGGCCGAGCCCGCTCCGGGATGTCCTCCGCCTCCCAGCCTGCGCATGATAGCACCGATATGAATACCCTCCGAAGTGCTCCGGCCGATCACCATGCAGGTGGTTTTTGAAGGATTTTCAAATATACCGAAAGCGGCATCCACATTGAGGATCTCCCGATACATGCGGACCACCAAAGCCAGACTGTCCACATGCCCGTCTAATGTTACCCGGCCGATGCAGACCGCGTGGCCGTTAATCCGGATCCGCTCGGCACGCTGAAGCATTTCAAAAAGAATCGACTTTTGCCGTTCCCCATAGGCCGGCCGTAAAAACCTGTTTACAACGGCCAGATCCGCCTCCTTTTCCAGCAAAAAAGCGGCCGCATAGGCATCTTCGGCCCGGCAGGCAGGAAAGGTCAAGTTTCCGGTATCCTCGTATAGGCCGATGAGAAACAATGTGGCCTGGATGGGGGTGATGGGAATGTGGCTGTCTCGAAGCTCCCGGACCATCAGGGTAATCGTGGCGCCCATGGGCTCCTGGCAGATCCAGGAGGCCTGGATGTCATTGCCTTCTGCCGGATGGTGATCCCAGAGATGGATCTCTAAGTCTTCCCGGTGCTTTAGCTTTTTCATGCCCTCGAGCCGGGACCACTTATTGATATCCACCACAATCAGCCGTTTTACCTGGTCAAGCGGCACGTCGATGGCCCGATGAACGTCAAAAAGATCTTTATGGATCGACAGGAATGCCTTGACGTTGGGATTGACGATATTGGGCAGCACCGGGAGGGCACCCGGATAAATCAGGATAGCCGCGATGGTGGATGCCAGGGCGTCGAAATCGGTGTTTCTATGGGTGGTGACAATATCCACGGCTGAAGTTCTATCAAAAAAAAGCAGACAGTTCCAGGATCTCCGATTCATGCCATAATACTGACACCGCCATCCACATAAAGGGTCTGGCCGGTCAGACGCCGTCCATATGGCGTGGCCAGATAGGCGCAGGCAAATCCCACATCCATGATATCAACCAATTCACCCACCGGGGATCGCTCCACCGCATCATTTAGCATCAGGTCGAAATCTTTTAATCCGGATGCCGCGCGAGTCTTGAGCGGACCCGGTGAAATCGCATGTACCCGAATCTTCCGGGGGCCGAGTTCGTAGGCAAGATAGCGGCAAACCGCCTCAAGGGCAGCCTTTACCGGTCCCATCACATTGTAGTTGGGAACCACTTTTTGAGCCCCATGGTAGCTCATGGCAAACAGGGTTCCGCCGTTTTTCATCAGTGGAGCCGCCAGACGCGCCATGCGGATAAACGAGTGGCACGAGATATCCATGGCCGTAGCGAATCCGTCGGCAGAACAATTGAGTAACCCACCCTGAAGATCCTCTTTGGGCGCGAACGCTATTGAGTGGACTAAAATGTCCAGTTGTCCCCAATCTCTCCGGATGCGATTGAATAAGGCTTCCAACTCCACATCTTTTGAGACATCCAGCGGCATAAACATCCTGGATTGCAATTCCGTCGCCAATGGCTCCACATAAGGCTTTGCTTTATCATTGAGATAGGTGACCCCGATTTCGGCACCCAACTCCCGGAAGGCCTTTGCACACCCGTATGCGATGGAGTGCTCATTGGCAATGCCGACCACCAGAGCCTTTTTGTCTTTCATCACCGGACGGGTATCATCTATTTCCATCGATTCCGCTCCTTATACATTTCAAAGAATGATCACGTATGCCCCATGTTCATGAGCTCTTCCCTAGCTGGAGTAATCTTCCCATGGCAACCTGGCAATCAGCGTTTCCAAGTCTGTCAAGGGGTGTCAACCACAGCCGTATGGATCCCATAATTAGTTCTCTATTTGAAAAGACACTAAGCATCAGATATATCCTCGCAAACATTAGAGGCAGTAGGCGTCACACACTACAAATATAGACTGGACGATGGCGCTTACAGCCCTGAGATTCCTGTCGGCACGCCGATAGCGCTGACAGAACTGAGCGAAGGAATCCATTTCCTCTATGTCATCGGGAAAGATGCCGCCGGGAATTGGCAGGCTGAGGATGGAGCCACGATAGCAACATGGGAAACGAATATCGTCCTGGTCGGAGATATTAATGATGACGGAAGTGTGAATCTTGCGGATGCGATATTAGCCCATCAAATCGTGGCGGACATAATCCCAAGTGTACCTGTATTTAACGCTGCCGACGTGAACGGAGATAAGAAAATCGGAACAGAAGAACCTCCCTATATTCTTTAAAAAAGGTCAGGGCATCGATGAAGGTAACACATCTTCAGTCCGGCACTTCTGACCCCAAAGCTGCAAAGCTGTAGCCTATCTCTTCCCGGACAGATCCTGAAGAATATACAGAGCGTCCTGGAGTCCTATAGCGCCGTCGTCATTGACGTCGGCATCGGAATCGACATTTCCGGACGGGGAGATTTCACTCAATAACTGAAATACTGTGATGGCGTCGCCCAGATCGACAACACCGCTTGAATCCACGTCCCCGGGGGTAGCATCGGCAAGTGGCATCAATCCATATTCCCTCACGACGTAATCGCCGGAGCCCAGCGCCAGTCCGGCTTCGGAGGTTAGTTCATAGCCGCTGGCCGAGACCGTCACCGTATAGGCCCCGATGGGCAATTCGCCTAAATAATAGCCGCCTATCTCAGCGGCAATGTCATACCCGCCACCAAAGCTCAGCAATGCGCCATTGATCAACGCCCCGGTCACGGTATTGTACACATGTCCGGAGACCCAGCTCGTAAAGCCGGAGTTGGTATTGTTCGTTTGGAACATGCGGACGGCACTTTCGCTAGCGGCGCCATATTCATCAATGGCCTGCACTTTCCAGTAGTAGGTCGCAAGATCTTCTATCCCGTCTTCTGGTGTGGCCAGATAGGTGCTGTTTATCAAGTTCTCGATACGGATGGGGTTGGCAAAGCTGTCATCTCCCTCCGACAACAGTACCGTGTAACTCAGCCGATGCCCTTCGGGATCGGTGGTGTCCGTCCAATCCAGCATCACGGTGGTGAGGACCTCTGCCTGGTCGGCAGGTTCAATGAGATTGACTCCATGTGGGGCCGAATTGGGTTGAAGGGCTTTATACACAAAGGTGCCCACTAGCGGTGATACATTTCCGGTAATGTCATCCTTGGCAAAAAAGAATACCTGGTAGGTCCCCGGCTCTACAAAACCACCCAGGTCTAGCCATTCGTAGCGTTCTTCGTCCTCGTCATAGAGACCTATTGTTCTGGGGAGATCCATGGTGGCCTGTCCCGACCCTCTTTCGTCGATCGGGTCATAGCCCGGCGGTTTGACTTCCGCCCAGATCGTCGTCAGCCGGTCATTGTTATCCACCCTGGCCCACAGGTCTGCGGTCGTCTCGCCTGAATCGATAAACACGGTTGGGGATCTCTCGATTACAGTCACATCCTCTGGATCATTTCCCGTGAGGATGCTGACGCCGATGATCAGATTTTCGCTGAAGGCGCCGTCCCCTTCTGCCAGGTTGTTGGTCCCGGAACCGTCGCCGTTGTCATCCAGCATCGGGTGCTGTCGCGAGCCGTCGTAAAAGGGTGCGTTTGTGCTTATGGCCTCGGCCCTGGAGGTAAATTGCTCGGTCAATGCCGTGGCTTTCTCAAAGCATGTCCGTATGGAGTGACCATGGGATGCCGCTTTGAAAAATTCGGAAATAAAATATTCTCCATCCCGAATGCCGTCGCTATCCAGCGGTCCCTTGTAAGATGACTCTCCAGCCGCTGCACTGGTAATAATTACCCGATGGGGACCGGATAGCTCGTCGATGAAGGAACCGGAGCGGCAAAAACCAAGTATGGTGATGATTTCCTGATCGGCCGCCTGTATGCTCAAGCTGCTTTGTAAAGTATCGATCCAGCCGGCCAGATCCGTCGACGAAAAGGTCTCCGGATCGATGAAGAACAGATCGTCCAAACCGTGATCCACCGCAATGATGTACAGGTTGGCCGGTTTCCCAATCACCTCATCGTTGGCGGGGGTATCGGGATTGTCAAAGTCGGGGTCCATTCGGTCTCTGGCCCACACTGTGATGGCGTACTCGATTGCCGCTCGGCTCGGAGCACCATTCAACACCGGAACAGACCCGTCCTCCCCGGGAAGCGTTATATCGTGCCCCAAGTAATAGATGTCCTCATGCAGGAGGCCCCGCTCCGTCAGCTTTTTGTAGACAAAGTCGGTAGTTTTATGATGGGAGTTCAGCCCTTCTTCATTGGGATGCTTCCCCTGGACAATGATGGCGTATCCGGCTGTCTCGACCACCTTTATGCTGATTGGGTCAGACGTGGCCGCAAGGTAGCCATTGTTTCCCGCAAAAGACGCGGTGACAGTCCAGTCGTCGGGGTCATTAAAACCGGAGTAGCCGGACAAAACAAAATGGCCGAATGGATCGCTGGTCGTAATCGGTTTAATGTCCGGTGCTCCGCCAGGGCCTGAAATAACCAAGGTAATCGGAATACCCGCAAGACCTCCGCCGCAATCCGGCTGTGGTGTGAACTTTCCGCTGATGGAGACCGGTTCGCCAATTTTTATGGCCTGGGAAGTCACGTCCAAGGTGACACGGCTTTCGGCCTTTGCGACCTCGATGGTTTGAGTCAAACTGTCGGCGCCGTCCAATCTCGGATCGCCTATCCAGCTTGCCGTGACTAACCAGGTACCCGAAGAGGTGATGATGTCGCACTCATCCGCCATATCAAAACGGAATTCACCGATGGTATTGGCAAGGACGGTTCGGTGAATCTCAGGGCCTGTCGGTGGGGTAAACGTAAGATCCACAAAGGCGCCGCTTGCCGCAGGTGCCGGTGAGATCTGCCCTTCAATTTCAAAGGGATTGCCAAGGATGATGTTCCCCGATGAAAGCGAGCAGTTGATGGTGGAAGGCGATTTCTGGGCGCCAAATAGAAAATCGACCGTATCTGTTGTGCTGTTTCCGGCTTGGTCCGTACTGCGGGCGGTGATGGTGTATGATGTCTCCTCCGACCAGTTGACAAGGCTGGTGTTAAAGGACCATGTGTCTGTTCCCTCCAGCGATATCCAGGTTTCTTCCGGCACAAACGTCTGATCTGCCGCTACCCAAAAACCACCATCGGTGATCTGAAGCTCCACTAGAGCCACTCCTGAAGAAGCATCGGAACTCACTCCCTGTATGGAGTACAGACTACTGACAGCAGACTCATGTTGCGGGGCATAAATACTTACAGAAGGACCTTCTTCATCAATAATATATTCTTCTGTTTTTACCTCTTCCGCATTGCCGACATTATCCACGGAAAAGAATTTAAGGGTAGTGTCCTGTGCTATGATGATAAAGCCAAAGCCTGTAGTGGGGGAGTGAAAGGTCGGTTCTTCGCCGTCTGTGGTGTAATAGGTTCTATGGCATCCCGACCCGCCGATATCCGCGCAATCCAGCATGACACCTAAGGGTGAATTGTAAATATTCCCTGCCGGCGTGGCTGTTGTTAGAGGTGGTGTTTGATCAATTAGTTCTGTCAGGTGTGCATAAGCGCCGAGTGTATGACCTGAAGATACATCAGGGCCAATTAGATAAAGATCATATCCAACAGGGATGGAAATGGAAAAACTTTGGGAAATATTCAGGGCCCCATCCATGGGTACCGGAATCCAAATATCCTGACTATTTTTATAGATAAAGCCCTCAATGGTTTGTGTCTGCATATTTTGGCGATTCAGAAAAATGGTTTTGCCAATCGAGACGGCGTGAATGCTTGATGAATTCAAATCCTCAGGGAGTCCGTTCATGGATATTACAGACCAGGAGTTGGATTCCAGGCTATAGAAACCCGCAATCAATTCAGTAAAGTCGTCTTTGTTCCTACCAAGAAGGAACAATCCCGACTCAAGCGGAACCGCAGTTAGTGAAGTCTTGCTCCAATCAAAATTAGGTGCTCCATCAAACGACATTTGGGTCCACTGGTCTTGATCTGGGTTATAGACACCACCGATGAGGTTAGATGAAAAGTTATCTTTCCCGAAAAGAATCAATTTATCACCGACAGCCACCTTATTAGGATCGTCGCTTTCAGGCGCACCAACCATGGATATCGGGGTCCAGCTATCACTTTTCGGATCGTAAATGCCATTGTATTCAACGGGTGACGGCATACCATAACCAATGGCAAGTAAACGCTCCTTAACAGCAAAAAGGGGGGAATAGGTTAAATTCGTGGTGCCCTCTACAGACATCGTCGACCAGCTATCGGACTCAATATCGTAAATGCCACCTATGTCCCCCAAAATCTCGGATCCCACCGCATACAGTTGTGAGCCCACCAATTCAATGTTCTCCGGGAACATATTCGGAGGGGCACCCGTTAACGACATTTGCGACCAACTATCGGTCTCCAAATCATATATCCAACCAGCGTTACTGGAAGAGCCGGTAAAATTACATACAACTAACTTACCGTTACTATAAAAAGCCTTACTCCTATTATTGATGAAGGAAGGGGCGTTATCGGAGGTTATGGGGCTCCATTGTATGGGAGATGAAAGAAGTGTCGTATCCACAGTAATATACAGAGGCTCTGATGAATCCGATGGATTTCCCGCGACATCCTGTTGAGCCGCCCTGATGGCATGGATTCCGTTGGCCAGAGATATATCAAAGGAAAAAGTTCAATTCTGAACGGACCCAGTTGCCCCGGCAACGTTGGCACTGCCGTCTCTGAGCCAAACCACAGTCCCGTCCTCTCCGGTACCGGTGATGGTAAGGGAATCCGAGTTATACGTGAAATTGTCGTCATCATAAGCCCCGGAATCGTCCTCCGCTGCCAAGTCTAAATTCAAAGGTGGTCCGGGTGCCGTGGTATCTATGGTGACAACGAGCGGGTCTGATTCAGGAGAGGTATAGCCCGCAGGGTCTGTCTGGATGGCTGTAATGCTGTGGGTTCCCTCAGGTAGAGAAAGAACGGCTTGGTAGATACCGCTCGATACCATGCCGCCTGCACCGGCAATTTCAACTCCGCCATTGTAAAGTTTAACCGTCGCCCCCTCTTCTCCGGGAACGATGATTCTCTGTCCGACTGTATTGGTGATATTGTCGGTGACGCTATATCCGGAATCATCGTCTTCAGCCAAATCCAGAGGGCCGGGTTTGGCGGGCGCCATGGGCTCTTCTACTACCACTCTCACGCGATAGGCCTGAAGGCCCAGAGGATCTAAGTAGGCACCGGAGCTGGGACTGTACTCCCAGCCGTGCGTCCAGCTGTGATCATTGCTCATGCCAACACGATAATATATATAAAGGTCGCCATACTCTTTTGGCCGGATATTTAACTCTAAAAAATTTTCCTCATTTGAATTCCAATCGTCCGTGTCAACTGATTCAACCATCACGTACTCGGTAAAACCGTCGCCGGCGGAAGCTTCATTTCCAAAAAATTCCCCGTAATTCAAATCCGAACTTTTCTCAGAAAGCGATACACGCCCTTTATCACCCGGAGAATCCAGCTGAGAAAGATAAACGGCAATACTGTTGTATGGGCCTGGAGAAACTGCGCCTGTATTTTCGGCAGCAATACGAAAAGTGAAGATAGTATCGCTAACATGGTCTTTTAATACGATAACATCATCATGATTGGCGCTTTGGCCATTTTCTCTCAGATCCGTAATCGTTGGACCAGCGGGCAATAAAAGAATCGTTAAGGTTGAATTGGTTGTATTGACATTATACCCGGGAGCACCATCTGAGACACTGATATTGATAGGTGTAATCCCTACTGGAGCATCCGGTTTAACGGAGAAATGAAGATCCAAGAGCTTGACCGGCAGGTCGATATCGGTTCCCGGCCAGTTGCTAGTTAGGCTGGCCCACCCCGTGTTAATCATTCCATCAGTGGTTCCATCTCCATCTTCGTTGCCGGTATCGGTTAACAATTGCGGGTAATTTCTGATATCGCCCCTGGATAAAAAACCCGAATAATTTTCATAAAATAGTTTGGTGGAATCAAAATGAACATTAATCTCTAATCCCTCCAGAGAGTTATCGTTGTTTGACACATCGTAGAGCACCGAAACAGTAAAATGCTGTTCGGTATATTTTACTTGGGAGGAAGGGAAAATGGACACATCTTGTGTTTCAACGGCAAACGCTAGGGATGCCCCATCGACATTTCCCAAGAGTAAAAAAATGGTCCAGAGGACTATTAAAAATCTGCCGGAAACATGAGTCATCCGTTTCATTGCAGACTCCGGCGGGGTTGTGGGGGGAACGCATTGCTTAGGCGAGAAAAGTGGGTGAAACACATACGCAGGGACCGCTTCAAGTTGAGTGGGAGAGCTTTAAATTCCTTCATACCCAAAAACCCGAACCCAATTATCTTGGTGGTGATGGAAAGGAGGTGATGCTTATATACGTAAAGACACAGTGATCTTTTGGATCTTACAGTAACAGCCGTTCAAGGATCCTGCTATTTTTGATAAAACTATCTGATTTTCTTGATCAAATATTCATATAAAAAATATAGTACAATGTCAGCTGCCTACAGTAGAATGGCACACATGTTGATGAACGATTTAGGTGCGTACTGTTGGGGGGATATGACCGGCATATGCACGCTATACCGCCATACTTGGAATCAGAAAGCCATATCCAAACGCGCATTGCAACCTTTTATTATAGCGTGGGAACAATCATCAAGCAGGATAAAAAGACGATATCCAGCTTGACACAGATGTTTATCCTTGGGTACCGGTCTTGGAAGCTTGAAAAGCGCCTGATATGGATGACGGCCATCCAGGGGTTGTAAACGTGATGGTGTATGGTCCGGTGGCTTCTCCATTATTTCTCGTAGCGTCAATCATCAACGTGAATGGTGATGTCTGCGCAGAGGGATGCGTCGCGGTTCCCGTGGCGGTGATTGAAAAAGACTGATCTGTAGACGTCACATGAGCATCCGTAAAGATCCCGGTGATCTCTGCACCACTGTAATTGTATGCCCAGTTTCCATCAGCGGTAATGCTTCCATCGGATTCCCGAGATAAAGTTAAGATTCCATGCCCCTGTCCTCCATCCAGGGTGTAATGCCAATTTTCCACAGTACGGCTGTCAATCACGGTGATCACGATCGTATGTGAATCCGTATTTTCATAAACGTCCGAAACGGTGAACGTCACTGTGTAATCTCCGCTTTGGGTATAATCCGGTGTCCACCTGAAGACGCCGGTACCCGGATGAAGTACAGCGCCTTCCGGCAAGCCGGTCGCTGAAAAGGTGACGTCATCTCCTTCGACATCAGAGGCAGATAGGGTGAACTCAAGCTCGGCGCCCTCCTCGATTTCCCTGTTTCCAATGGGGTATAGTACCGGAGGTCGGTTATACAGCCCCGCGACCCAGCGTAAAATATAAATGGCCTCTGCCAGACCGATTTGACCGTCTTCATTGATCTGAGCAGTTTCGTTTTGCACTACCGAGGTCGAAGTGTCGCCGACCAGGATCTGGAGGACACGTATGGCATCGCTCAAGTCGGTTGCTCCATCTCCACTGACATCTCCCAGGAAAAGTGCTTCATACGCGCCCATATCCAATGTAAACCTCATGGGCCTCGGGAGGTCGTCGAAATCTTTATCCGGCGCATTCACCGACGTGCCCGCATCGATACACGGCGAGTTGCCGGATAAATGAAAATCATCGTTTCCCGGATCGACAAAAAGGGGATCGACATGGTTCAGATTGCTGGTATGGATCGGGAACGGGATTTCAATATATGTCCCATCGCCGCTCTGGTTAAAATTATTATGAAATAAGTTTACCGGGATGGGGATGGAATTGTTGTCATTTACCAAGTAGATATCGTCGGCCATGGCGGCTTCGTTATTCCAGATGATGTTATTGTAGATATTGGCAATGGAATTATCACCTATCAGCTGCAGATAAATCCCGCCGCCACGCATGTCCGTCCCCACAGAAAGGAGCTTGTTGTAGCAAATCGTGTTATTGATGAGATTGACCTCGGCATTGGTATTCACATAGATCCCACCACCATCCGCCCCATCATTATGTGCGATAATATTGTTCACAAACGTCCCACCGGCACCATCACCCGTGTATATGCCACCGCCATCGCTATTGCTCCGGTTATGTGTGATGCTGTTTTTGGCGATCTCGAATGTACCTCCCTGGAGCAACAGGCCACCGCCATATCCGGATCCATTTTCGGCAGAATTGTGCTGTATCCTATTGCGATAAATCTCTATTTTTTCTCCTTTTGCGAATATGCCTCCACCCTCATTGGCTTGATTGTTTTCTATTTTAGAATCCGACACCAGTACATGAGGCGCCTCGATTCGCAATCCTCCTCCCCTGGAGTGCCCGGTGTTGTGCATGACCTCGGATGTTTCCAAATAAACATAGTCTGTGCCGGAGAGATGGGCCCCGCCAACGGAACCGGTATTTCCGCTGAGCACAATGTCGTATAATTTGCCATAGTAACCGGATAAATGAATGCCCCCGGCAAAAGCAGAGCTGTTATTATCCATCATTCGACAGTGAGAGACTGAAAAAACACCATTCGACACTAGGTGTAGTCCACCGGCTATAGTTGATCCCTTGCCATTCCGGAATGTCAATCCCCGGATGTAAAAAGCTGGAGATCCATTGGGAGCGTTTATGACAAGACAGGGGCCGGTTGATCCGCCGTCAAGAATGGTATTGGCAGAATCCGTCTCTTTGTTTTCACAATCATTATATCCCCCCCAAATACGCAGGCTACCTGAATTTGCCGAATTGTAAACGAAGTTTCCATGGTATGTCCCTTTTTTGATCTTAATCAAATCGTAGTTTTCGCTATTTACAGCCGCAGTCAGTGCATTTTGTAATTCAGTGGCGGTGCTGACACAATAGTCGCCTGAAGCGTTGTCGTCACGCTGTGAGTGAAGCAGATGACGGCAAAGACATAGAGCCAGATTCGAGAACCGGAGGTGGTTAAGATTGACATGGTTCCCCTCTTATACCCATCAAGGCGACCGAGTTTCCCTGTAAGGCACCTCTGGCCACTAGTAGATGCTCAACTATAGAATCCGTTTCCCGGACTCGATTCTGATGGATTAGATGGGTTGTCGTTTTGAGGTAGGTTGTCAGGGTGCAAACAGTGGCCGCCTCGATCTCCGGCATGAGGCGGCTGTCATCGGCCAGGTCCTCACTGGGGATAATGGTAAGGCTGCGTTTGTAGGCTTCTTCAGTCATGACAGACCTCTGAAACGAAACGCGATAGAATGTCAGATAGACTAAGTGGTGCGCGCCCTTGGGAGACGATGCAGAGATCAACTACAGGTTATCTTCTGATCCCATGGAACTAAAAATTAGTAGCGCGGCATGTCAAGAATTGTCAAGATAGTCCTATTGCATGTGTCTATGTTGAGTGGGAACAATCACCAACCGAAACCCATAGGTATCGCTCCGTCCTCGAGGAGCCTCCCGGCTGCGATTCGCGCAGCGTAGATCACTCGGTTCACTCCCCCAAAAGCCTCCGCGCATGACGCGGTACCTGCCATGAGATGTCCCCATGGGATTATTCCGTGGTGATTGACCGTAGTAATTTTTGTCATATCTGTCCTCACACCATTCCCAGACATTCCCAAGCACATCAAAAAGGCCGTATCCGTTCGAAGTAAAAGATTGAACAGGAGACGTATACATATGACCGTCATCACAGTCGTGAATGATCAAATCTGTAAACCGCGTTAGAACGGTTCTGTCAGCGATGTTTGCATACTCACAAGCTTCATTCGGATCATCCCCCCAAAATCGAATGGATTCAGTGTCTGCCCGGCAGGCATACTCCCATTCGGCTTCCGTGGGCAGACGAAAAAACACTTCATAGTGTTCGGTTAACCATTGAGCCATCGCTTTGGCATCATTCCAGGATACGTGTACGACAGGATGGTCGGGATTCTGGTCGAATTCGACATTGCGCCAGTGGTATCCCTGTTTCATCAGCCATGTGCCCCTCCAGATTGTGGAAAACCCCTGCTTTTCGGCTTCTGTCACATAACCGGTTGCTTGGATAAATCGTTGAAACTGACGTCTGGTGACCTCGGTCTTTCCTGCCCAAAACCCATCCACGCATGTCCTATGCAATGGCAGTTCGTCCCCATACCAATGATTATATTTTATGCCACCCGATTCTTTGAAGAGATATTCCTTTTCAGAGTCAGATTGGCCCATCTCAAAACATCCTCCCTCCACCCACACAAACTCCATATCCGCGAACGGTTCACGCCAGACTTGTCCCCCATAAGGATGGCTTGGAGGTGTGTCTGAAAAATCCAGGTTCTTTTCTGAATGGGGCGTGTGGATTTCTGCGCAAGCTGAAATGACCAACAAGACCGGAAAAAGGATCATTAAATTTCTGAGATGAATCTGGGCAAGCGATAACATGGCGGCTTACGAAATAATGAAGCGTTCTTATTTTGATAAGTTCTACAGAGTGTTTTGTACATCAACTCTTTCAAATGACGTGACCTGCATCGATAACATTTCGCAGGTTGATGGTCGTAAGGACCGACTTGGCCGCATTCGGTTTTTCCCCAATATCCGGCTCATAAGACTTATTACAGTCTTTATTTTGAATTCCAGAATATAATGGGAAGGATGGCCCACTGGGGCTATTGAGAGAAAATAGCGGTTCGCAAAGCAGGAGAAGGTGGGGATTATCCGTTATTTTTTAGCCGCTTATTCTCCAATTCCAGCTCTTCCCAATCCGGAATATCCGGCATCTCATTTGTTGCATATAGATATGCCAGAAATACCGCAACGCAGATCAGAATGGTAACAGCAAACAGATATACTATCATTTTAGTGCTCCAGGCTTATATATTCCGCATGCACGCTTC